>ENA-OQCU01000486-OQCU01000486.1-human-gut-metagenome-genome-assembly--contig:-NODE-486-length-17991-cov-3.540081_pt1 | contig 17991 bp, 16 predicted proteins | sample MGYA00242504_ERZ504590 | MGnify/ENA primary metagenome ERZ504590 (study PRJEB26092, sample SAMD00036318) | human gut metagenome | host: Homo sapiens | study: EMG produced TPA metagenomics assembly of... | reverse complement strand
AGCGCTTTAACCGTCTCTCTTGCTATAATCTTACCACCGACTGCTGCCTGAATAGGTATCTCAAACAGATGCCTTGGTATCTCACCCTTAAGCTTCTCACACATCTTACGGCCTCTTTCGTATGCACTCTCCTTGAATACGATAAATGAAAGTGCATCGACCATTTCCTTATTGATTAAGATATCAAGCTTGACAAGCTCTGAGCGCTCATAATCCTTCATCTCATAGTCAAACGAAGCATATCCCCTCGAGCGTGACTTTAAAGCATCAAAGAAATCATAGATAATCTCATTTAATGGCAAGTCGTACTTTATGAGAGCTCGTGTTTTTTCGATATACTCCATGCTGATATAGACTCCTCGTCTCTCCTGGCACAGCTTCATAATCGCACCGACATAGTCACTTGTGACCATAATCTCTGCAGATACGTATGGCTCCTCCATATACTCAATCTCTGACGGATCCGGCATATTTGAAGGATTGGTCAGATCTATCACCTCACCGCTTGTCTTGTGAATCTTGTAAATAACACTAGGTGCAGTGGTAACGAGATCCAGATCAAACTCTCTCTCCAGTCTCTCCTGAATAATTTCCAGATGTAAAAGTCCAAGGAATCCGCATCTGAAGCCAAAGCCAAGTGCCAGAGAGGTCTCAGGCTCAAACTGTAATGAAGCGTCATTGACCTGCAGCTTTTCAAGCGCATCCCTTAAATCAGGATACTTAGCACTGTCCGCAGGATAAAGACCACAGTAAACCATAGGGTTGACCTTCTTATAGCCCGGGAGTGCCTCATCGCACGGTCTGTCAACGAGTGTAACTGTATCACCCACGCGTGTATCCCTGACATTTTTGATGCTGGCCGCAATGTATCCAACCATACCGGCCGAAAGCTCATCGCATGGTATAAACTGGCCTGCGCCAAAATAACCCACCTCTGTAACCACATCAGATGCACCTGTAGCCATCATCTTTATTGTGTCTCCTACCTTTACAGAGCCCTCTCTCAGTCGGCAGAAAATAATGACTCCCTTATAAGAATCATATGTTGCATCAAATATAAGTGCCTTAAGCGGTGCATCTTTATCGCCTGTTGGTGCCGGAATCTTTTTTACAATCTGCTCCAGCACATCCTCTATATTGAGTCCTGTCTTTGCGGAAATACGCGGTGCATCCATAGCTTCGATACCGATAACATCCTCAATCTCCTGTGCCACCTCATCCGGGCGCGCACTCGGCAGATCCACCTTATTTATAACAGGAAATACATCCAGGTCATGATCCAGTGCAAGGTAAACATTTGCAAGTGTCTGTGCCTCAACGCCTTGGGCCGCATCCACTACAAGTATAGCTCCGTCACATGCCGCAAGACTCCTTGATACCTCATAGTTAAAATCCACGTGTCCCGGTGTATCTATCAGATTAAAAATATACTCTTCGCCATCCTTTGCGGTATATATAATACGGACTGCCTGAGACTTGATTGTGATACCACGCTCTCTCTCTAAATCCATATTGTCGAGCACCTGAGCCTGCATCTCCCTGCTGGTAAGTGTGCCTGTTTTTTCTATAATTCTGTCCGCGAGTGTAGATTTACCGTGATCAATATGGGCAATAATACAAAAATTGCGGATTTTGCTCTGATCTATTGACATATGTCCTCCTAATGCTTTCAATAACTCATCAAAGTTTATCAGATTTGTGAAATAAAGTCTATATTATTTTAACACTTTATCAAGTATATCTGCAAGTGGTTCCATTGCATTGTACGCTTCCTCCTTGGTATTTGTCTGCGCTCCCACCTCCACGAGCAGCGATTTCGGACACAGATGCATATTATATCTGTAGCCCTTTAAGTAAATGCGCCTTGCAAGCCCCGGATAATACTCATTTGCCATGAGCTGCAGCTGAAATGAAAACGCCAGATTATCCCCCAGATACTCATTGGGCAGACTATTAATCGGTCCCCTTGCAGCAGTGCGGCACAGCCCGTTAAAAAACATAATCTGTGCCATAGGCTTTCCATCTATTGTGGCAGCAAGCCTTGTAGTCTCAGCCACTCCATCCCTGTGCAGGTCAATAACCACCTTTATAGACGGATTTTTCTCAATAATCTCTGTAATCTCAGGAAGTGAATTGGAATACGCATGGTCGCGGTCATTCACATCATACTGCCCCTTGTGATGCAGCACATTGTAGCCGTATTTTTCCCTCAAAAGTGATTCAAGCCTGTCACCCACTCCAACTACGGTCTCTGCCTCTGATGTATCAAGGGAATCACTGTACCCCTCCTGCGAATGTGTATGGTATATGAGTATATCAGGACCGTTGCCTGACTTTTCTATAGACATATCACGCCCAAGCAAAACCTCCTCACACAGCTCATCGGCTCCTATATATGTAGTCTTGTCCACCTGATAATAGTTTTTTACCAGATTGTCAAAGCTCATATCTACCTGCGGCATTTTCACGTTCTGCTGCTCCTTGAGCTCTGCTAGCTCACCGTTTTTTCAGCTTCATCAACAATGCCAGCTGGTCGGTATCCGGCAGCATATTGTTCCTGACACTTGCATTTTCATTTTCCATCGCAGCAAGCTCCTCATATGAGAGAATACCTCCTGCTGTATCCTCATCCTCCACAATACGCAGCTCCTTCTTTTTGAGTCATCACACTCCTTGTCAGAATATGTAAGGTGCGGAAATTTTTCTTCCACGAACTTCTTTCCCACACCATCACCGCAAAACAGCATAGACGCAATATATATAAATGCTATAAGCACAATCATTTTCTTCTTCACAATATCATCTCCCATCTAAAGCATCAGGCAGCCCCTGCTACATAAAGCTTATGCGGCTGGCTCTAATGATATTCGAAGCAATAAAATTATTCACTATAGTCATCATATTCATCGTTTGAAAAAGCCATATTTATGCCCTCAGACAAAAGCCCTGCCAGTCTCTTAACCGTCTCGTCAATATCCTTCGGCGTCACAAACATGCCGTTTAACTTAGGCGACATGAGCTTTGCGGTGTTCTCCCGGCTGGCATTTACCGCATCTGAAACAATAGTCACCGCATCAATGACTGTCGGAATACCAATTGCGATAACAGGCACTCCGAGATTGCCATGGTTAATACCGTCCCTGTGGTTTCCTACCCCGCTTCCGGGCACTATGCCTGTATCCGTCAGCTGTATGGTACAGCCCAGCCTCTTTGTACTGCGTGCCGCAAGCGCATCAATTGTCACAACAAAATCAGGCTTCACCTCGCTCACCACACCCTTTATTATCTCAAGGCACTCCATGCCTGTCTGAGCCATCACGCCCGGCACCAGGCCGCACACACTGTTTACATTCTCGTTGCTAAACGCATACCTGCCATATTCCTTTACTATATGGCGGGTGATAAACAAGCTGTCAACGCATCTTGGCCCAAGCGCATCAGGAGTTACATTTCTGTTTCCAAGCCCGACAACAAGTGCCGCATATATACGCTTGTCACAGACAGCCTTTACAAAGCTCTTAAGCTCTCTTGAAAGCTCCCTCGTCACAGCCTGACAGCACTCCTCATCTCCCTCAGACAGCATAGCAGCCTCAATTGTCACATATTTTCCTTTAGGACGGCCTGTAGCCCTGACTGCATTTTCTGAGTCAATTGTCACTACACTGACTATGATTCCATTATCCAGCTTTTTTTCAGAGAAATTCACACCTCTCATATCTGTGTTTGCCTTTTTAAGGCTCTCCTGCGTCTCAAGCGCCAGATCAGTTCTTGCACACCATTTATCAGCCGACAAATCAATACACCTCCCCTGTATGATATTCCAAAATCACATATATGTAATTTTTTGCAATTTTTTTCAAAATATGTATTGACAGAGCAGAAAGGTTGACATATTATATTCTAGTATGTTTGTGCCAAAGCGTCCGTGTCTGTTTTGGCATACATTAGATTAAATATTTGGAGGTGTACGAGTTGGCTAACATTAAATCAGCAAAAAGAGAATTTAGTAACAGAAACTAAGGCTGCAAGAAATAAAGCAATCAAATCAGGAGTTAAGACAGCAATCAAGAAGGTTGAGGCTGCTGTAGCTGCAAATGATAAGGCTGCTGCTGAGGCTGCATTAAAGGATGCAACTTCTGCTATCGCAAGCGCTGGTTCAAAGGGTATCTTCCACAAGAACAACGCAGCCAGAAAAGTATCTCGTTTAACAAAGCTTGTTAACGGATTAGCTTAATTACTATATAACAATAAATAAAAACCCATCGGTGCCGTCATACCGATGGGTTTTTTATTTGCTTTTTGTATATTTGCGTTATATCATTTACTGCCTGTCGCATGAGTGCCGGTCATATCTGCAGAGTACTGCACTATAAAAAGCTCCACAGCCATCTGGTCATTCATCCTGCCGGTCTTCACAGCCTCCTCATATGCCACACCGTCTCTCACAGCCCTCTTTAAATCATCCAGCGAATATGCCCTGCACTGCGCCTGATATTTGCGCACCGCCCACTCCGGACATCCGGCCTTTGATGCTATATCCTTGTTGCCAAAGCCCTTATTTGTCATGGCTTTCACATTCATCAGTATATTGAACTGGCGCGATATAAGATACATAATACGCATGGCCGGCTCTTTAAGTGCCAGCAGATCGTAATACAGCTCAAGCGCACGCTTTTGTTTGTGTGATGCAATCGCATCGACCATCTCAAACACTTTGTTTGTGATCTGCTCTGTCGTTACAGCCTCAACATCCGAAAGCTCAATCACGTCCTTGTCCATGCAGTAGCACAGCAGCTTCTCAAGCTCCTTGTCGATATTTTCCATATCTGTGCCTGTTTTTTTCTATAAAGCTGTTGTAGGCAGCCTGACTCATACCCTTTCCATCTTTTCTAATCCTTATTCCTATCCATCTGGCAAGTGTCTCATCCGTCTGTTCCTTGAACTCCACAGGATTACCGCACTTGGCTGCCGCCTTATAAAGCTTTGAGCGCTTATCAACGCTCTCCTCAACAAATATAAAGTGCGTGCTCTCAGGTGAATCCTTTAAATACTCTCCAAGCTCATCGCCTGCCTTTGAAAAAATGCCTGCATCCTCTATAAGAATCACTCTTTTATCCGCAAAAAACGGAAGTGTCTCCGCCAGGTCAATTATCTCCTTCTGGTTGATTCCATCGCCCTCAAACGATGAAAAGTTCATGCTGTCGCCCTCACTTACCATAGCCTTTATCAGCTTGTCCCTGTACTGTTTTATGAGGTATCTCTCCTGTCCATACAGCAGATAAACCTTTTTGAAATCTCCTGCTTTTATATCATTGTCTATTGTTTTCATATATAGTACTCTCTTTATACTTAATCTGACCACTTTGCATTGTGTATAAAATTCGGCACTTTGCATCCATAAGCCTATCCATGGCTTCATCTGCCGGATGTCCATAGCGGTTCTCTGCCGCGCATGATACTGCAGTCCACCTTGGGCTTAAAGCCTCAATCCAGTCTGCAGAGCTTGAATACTTGGAGCCATGATGATTTGCCTTGTAAAAATCCACAGAAAGCTCATCCCCATACTCATTAACAAGCTTCTTTTCTACCTCAGATGATATATCTCCGCCGAAAATACCACTAAACCTGCCATCCGTGAGCTTCAGCACAAGACACATATCGTTTCTGTCTAAAGCAGTATCAGCAGGCCCCGGATACAGGCACATGATGCCATCAGCTTCTTCGTTTGCAGTACTGCGCGAACCTGATGCATCATTTATTTCAATCGAATCCCCCTTTGACATAAGGCATATATCAATTCCTGCTTCCTTAGCTTTAAAAAGCAGCTCCTCCATAGCTTCCTCTTTAGCCGCTGCTTCTGCCACAACTATATGCTCTATAGTATACCCACTGTCTATCACCTCAGACAATCCGCTTATATGATCACTGTCTGCATGTGAAACAAACCAGTATGATATACTCTGTATGCCGTTATACTTAAGAAACGGCATAATCACATTATCGCCAAGCTGTTTTCGGTCAGAGCTTCCTCCATCAATAAAGATGCATGTGCCTGACTCAAAGCGGTAAAATATGCCATCTCCCTGCCCCACATCAAGTATATCAAGCTGCGCAGCAGTTTTTGGCTTCACAAGCAAAATTGCAAGCAGGACTGCTGTACACACCACTCTTTGGACACTGTAAAGGATTTGGCTTTTTTTCTTTTAAGCCACACTCTATGGCACGTTTTTTAAGCGAAAATGCCACCAAAAAGCCACTCATAACAGCATAAAAAAGAAAAATCCTGTATCCATCAGGAGCTCCTGTGATAACCGATGCCCCCGGAAGCTTCATCACAAGACTGCAAAGCACCTCATAGAGCTTTAACACTGCAAATGCAGGAAACACCAGCAGTTTGCCGGGCATCACGCCAAAGCAGCCTGCGGCAGACGCAAGCAGACCAGAAATAAATACGACAGGCAAAGCCGGTATCACAATGAGATTTACAAACACTGCAAAAAGAGGTAGCTCATAATAGTTCATAGCCACAACCGGAAGCATCGGAAGCTGTATGGATACTGATGCCCAGAATTTCCCGCCCTTAGGAGCACTCATCACAGGCGTCACAATACCTATAGCAAGTATTGCCCCTACCGAAAACACAAATCCGGCATATCCCAAAACCATAGGATTGTCCCACAGCAGGTAAATGACCATGATGCCAAGAGAATTGAGCATATCTGTGCATCTGCCTAAAGCTGCCGCAAGCATTGTAAGTATGAACATTCCCACGGCACGCCTTGTGGACACGGCATTTCCTGTCATAACAGCATAGCTTAGTATAAGTGCCGCAGAACAGACAAATGCCGCTGTATAGCTCACCCTTCTTTTTCTGAGAAGCTTGTAAAAGGCCATGCCAACTATAGAAATATGAAGTCCGGAAATAGCCAGTATATGTGAAATACCACTGACCTGGTATAAATCCTTTATCTCATCATCCAGATACGACTTGTCTCCAAGCAGCATGGACGAAAGCACTCCTGCCGTTGTCTCATCAGTCACCTCAAGAAGTGAAGCTGACAGCATATCACGAAGTTTTTCAAGTCTGTGGTAATACCATGCATGTTTACCGGCGCTTGTCTTAATACTGTCTGCATTCACCGAGAAATCAATTCCCTGCGAGCGGTAAAAGCGCGCGCTGTCAAACTCTCCCTCATTGGTTGCAGACTTAAACAAGCCTATCTTGCCACAAGCTTTCATATAATCGCCAAGATGTGCGCTTTTGCTGTCACAGTATACCACGACATCACCACAGGATATTTTTCTGCCAAAAGCCTTGCCGTACCCGGGCTGCACTACGCAGTCCGTCATATAATACCTGTATGAGAAATACTTGTATTCAGTTTTATAAATCTTCCCCCAGACGATGACAGATTTTTCATCTGTCATATACTGCATATAGCCGTCACGGTTTTCTTCTACCGAAGTGTATCTGAATTGTGCTGTGGCAAAAACAGCTGACGATGTCAGGATAAGCAAAACAACTATGCGCCTGATACCGGAAAGGCCGCCCTTAGACACCACACACTCAGCTATTAAAATCACAAGCAGAATGGCAAAGGCCAAAAACCCAAAGCCCCTGCCATACATACCGGAAACAGTTCCTGCAGTATAGACCAACGCAAATAAAAACATCGGTCTTTTACTAATACTCTTCTCCTCCTAAATCCAATCTATTCTATTTTTCAGTTTTTTCCGTGGAATCATCAGAATCCACTATATCCTTATTAAACTCATACATGTCGCTTAGCTTGTAATTATAAAGCAGCATGCCGTCATTCTCACCGTCAAGTGAGATCTGTACCTTGTCCACAGTAGGAAGTGAGGTGAGTGAATTAACTATCGAATACAGCACCACATCCTCTGTCAGCTTATTGTCAATAGTATTTCTGAACGAAGAGTCAAAGTTCAGATAGCATATTCTATCTGCCACAGACACATTGATAAGCTTTGTTTTGCCCGGAAGAGTTGCCTTGAGCTTAGAGCCCTTCGGTCCCTCAATAAGCTGCTCAACAACAAGCTTTTCAAGCGCTATATTTGAGCTGTAATGTATCACTCTGGTCTGTTTCTCAAGCCCTGTACCATCCTTGTCAGCAAAATAAAGCGTGAGCGTCTCCTTCACACTTGTATTAATCTGCTCACCCGGATTCTCAACAAAATCATCAGCACCCATGCTACCGACAATCTCATCATCCGAGTCCACAAGAGGAATACTGTTCACGGTAAATGTCACATATGAAATACTATCCAGCTGTGTGAGCGTGCGGACTACAGAAGCTCTCAAAAGCACCTCCTGCGCAGCCGTAAGGTCATAATACTCCTTGCTGAAATCCACAGTGCAGTTATAGTTTTTCTCCTCATGACCTCTCACAGACACCTCATCCGGAATCGCCTTGCGCAGTCTTGAGTCTTCAGGCTTATCCTGCATTCTCCCAAGGAGCTCATCCACCTGCTTGTCCACATCTGAGTTTTTGCTTCTAAGCACATATGACTCCGGCACGCTGCTCGTAACATCCATATTCAGACAAAACACCTCAACCGTATTATCTGCTTTTTTCTTTGTGCAGCCGCCCATGGAGAGCAGAATTACTGCAGTGAGCACGAATATAATTATTCTTTTCACGTCAAGCCTCCTATACAATATAGTTGAGCGGTATACGCACATCAAAGGTAGTGCCCTCTCCCATCACACTGTGAGCCTTTATAGCTCCCCTATGCATAAGAATAGAGCTTCTTGTAATGGCAAGTCCCAGACCTGTACCGCCAATCTCTCTCGAATGCGACTTGTCCACGCGATAAAATCTCTCATAGATGTGCTCTAAGGACTCCTCCGGTATACCTATACCGTTGTCCTCCACCTTCAGATAGAAATACTGATGGTCCGCATTTAAGGATACATGCACATAGCCACCGGTCTCATTGTCATTGTACTTTATGGCATTCTCAATGAGGTTTGTAAAAGCAAGCGTCAGCTTCACCTCATCTATCTCTGCAGTTACCGGTCTGAAGCTCTCGAGTACAAGCTCCACCTGCTGCTTGTCAGCAATCGGCTGAAGTCTCTTCATAATCTGCTCGAGCAGGTCATTGATATTAACACTCTCGATATTCAGCGTGGCAGCCGACTTATCCATCTTGACCAGTGATAACAGGTCATTTATTATCTTTGTCTCTCTGTCTATCTCGCTTGTGATATCTCCCATGAACTCCCTGTACATCTCAATCGGAGCCTCATCACCCATGCTGTTGATGGAATCTGCGAGTACCTTCATGGAAGTAAGAGGTGTCTTGAGCTCATGTGACACATTCGATACAAACTCCTGTCTGGACTCATCCATGACCTTCATTCCGCTCATCAGCTCATTAAAATTCCTGCTTATTATAGCAGTCTCCGCATAGTCATCTACATCCAGCTGCTCTTTTCCAAAGCCATCCTTAATATCTGATATCTCGTCAGAAAGCTTCTTAATCGGTACAAAAATGGTGCAAAAGCACAAGCACACCAAAAAAGAGCACCACCGCACCTGCGATAATGGCAACCGTCACCGCAATCTGTGTCAGATACGACATATTTAGCGATATATTGTCCGTCGACACACTTACAACAAGTGCTCCCTCTATCTTTGAATCCTTGTCGTTTGGATTGCTTATCGGAACAGAAAGCTCGATATAGTGGTTTTTAGAATCATAGTTCGTAATCTCTGAAGCAGAGAAGGTCTTGATAACCTCCTCTGAGATAATAGTATTGCCATCATCTAAATTGTAAGTATCCTTAATGATCTTAAAATGCTTGTCAACTATGAGCACACGTCCCTCATATATAGTAGTAAGAGTGTCTATCTGAGCATCAATATTGCTCAAGTCACCGCCATCCTCATCAAAGTATTTACTTGTGGATATCTTGTTTGCGAGAATCTTTGCCTGACTAAGCACTTCACTTTCGCGGATTGAAACCGCTCTGGACTCGTAGGTGTTAAGTATGCCGAAGCACAGCACCACCTCCGGTACCAGAACGAGAACAAAAATCATGAAAATCAGCCTGGATTTCAGACTCTTATAAAATGCAAAATGTACTTTACTCTTAAACATTTTAGAACCTTTCTGAAAGTATTACTTCTGGTTGTAGTAATATCCCACACCCCACTTGGTATGAACGTACTTCGGCTCGCTTGGATTTGCCTCAATCTTTTCACGAAGACGTCTGACATGCACATCAACCGTACGCACGTCACCCGGGTAATCCTCGCCCCATACAATCTTTAAAAGGCTCTCCCTACTGTACACTTTATTTTCATTTTTGATCAGAATCTCGAGCAGCTCAAACTCTCTTGCAGTCAAATTGATTTCATTGTCATTTATGAACAGACGTCTGCTGTCACAGTCGAGCTTGATATCACCCTTTTCGATTACAGATGACTGTACCTGTGGTGCGCGTTCCGGTGAAGTGCGCCGCATTATTGCCTTGATTCTGGCCTTTACCTCAAGAATATTAAATGGCTTTGTGATATAGTCATCAGCGCCGTACTCAAGTCCTAAAAATTTTGTCCATGTCATCGCCCTTTGCAGTGAGCATGACAATCGGGACATCAGAAAACTCCCTTATTGCCTGACACACCTCAAAGCCATCCATCTTTGGAAGCATGACATCTAAAAGAATCATATCATATGAATTGGCCTTCGCCATATTTAAGGCCTCCTCACCGTCATATGCGCAGTCTACCTCCATGCCATCCTGCAGCAGACTGAAACGTATTCCTTTTACAATTAACTTTTCGTCGTCAACGACCAGCACTTTTTTTGCCATTTATACACTCCTAATTTACTGTTATATCATCTTTTATTTTATTAAACATCGCTTCACCGATGCCGGACACCCTCGTGATATCCTCAATCGAAGAAAACAATCCATTTTTGGCGCGATCTTCAACAATACTCTTTGCCTTGCTCTCACCAATTCCGGAAAGAGCCATTAGCTGCTCGACAGTTGCGGTATTGATATTGAGCTTGCCATCCTTTACGCCTATATGCTCCTCAGCGCCGCCCTTCATCAGCGAGCCATCTATGCCGGTGGTATATGTGCCCTCAGGTATGTGATCCGACTTAAGCTCCTCTACAGTCGGGAAATACAGCATCTGCCCATCATACAGCTCTGATGCCAGATTCCAAAAGCTTTTGTCAGCTGTATCCAGCATGCCTCCTGCCATATCAACGAGCTCACAAACTCTCGCGCCCGGCTTTACTCTGTATACACCGGGATTGGCAACCTGACCACAGATATAGACGCACCACTCAGTAGATTCATCAGTGTCATCTGCTGTGTCTTTTGCCTTCTGCTCCTGTTCTCCATCGGATGAAGCTTTCTTCTCCTTGGAATCAGCAGTCTGTCTGTTTACATCACTTGAAACCACAGCAGTCTGCTCCGTTTCAGAAGCAAAATGAACTGTGGCATCATCCTTTTTACAGCCGCAAAGGCCAAACGCTATTGTTAAAATAAACGCACTTAATAATATTATTTTTTTCATATGGTCTCCTTTGATTAATATCATAATCTCAAAGGAGAAATCGATGTCCTCTTTATTTTACAGACTTTTTGACAGTATTACAAGTGTTGTTTCAAGTTTTTCTATCATTTCGTCAACATCACTCTTTTCGATAACAAGAGGAGGCACAAATCTGAGCACATTGCTGCCTGCCGTAATGACTATAAGGCCTTGATTTAAAGCCTCTGCTGAGACCTTTCCTACAGGAAGGCTGCACTCCACGCCCTGCATAAGTCCCATACCCCTTCTGGCTGTGAGACAGTCGAATTTTGCAACAAGCTCATCAAGCTTCTTCTCCAGGTAAGGTGCAACCTCTTTTACATGGTTTACTATATCAAGACGCTTAAACTCATCAAACACTGCACTTACTGCGGCTCCTACGAACGGATTGCCGCCGTATGTGGTGCCATGGTCGCCCGGTGCAAGGGATTTATCTGCCACCCTCTGTGTCATGAGAAAGGCACCAACCGGCACGCCACAGCCGAGTGCCTTCGCACAGGTCATGATATCAGGCTTCACATCATAGTTCTGCCATGCGAACATCTCGCCACTTCTGCCCATGCCGCACTGTATCTCGTCAAGAATAAGAAGAATATCCTTTTCATCGCAGAGAGCTCTCACTCCCTCGATAAACTCCTTCTTTGCCGGGTAAATACCGCCCTCACCCTGAATAGTTTCCATAATAATGGCGCAGGTTTTGTCTGTCACCTGAGCCTTAACGCTCTCTAAATCATTGAAATTTGCAAATTTAACGCCCGGCATAAGTGGCTCAAACGGCTCCTGATAATGTGCATTGCCGGTGACAGAAAGCGCTCCGATGCTTCTTCCGTGGAAGGAATGGTTCATGGCAATTATCTCATGACCTGCATGGCCGTCTCTTGTAAAGGCATATTTCTTTGCAGCCTTGATAGCTCCCTCAATAGCCTCTGTACCACTGTTGGTAAAGAAAATACGGTCCATTTTGCTTGCCTTAAGCACCTTGTCTGCCGCCTCGATGACAGGCGCATTGTAGTAGAGGTTTGATGTATGTAAAAGCTTATCAACCTGTGCCTTTAATGCCTCCTTGTGGTGCTCATTACTGTAACCAAGTGCACATACAGCTATTCCTGCGGCAAAGTCCAGATATGCATTGCCGTCTGTATCATAAAGATGTACTCCCTCGCCGTGATCGAGTACAAGTGAAAATCTGTTGTAGGTATGAAGCAGTTCCTTTTCTGCCTCATCAATGTATGACTGTTTATCCATATTATTGCTCATTGTTAAATTTCTCCTCCGAATCTCCAAGAATAGCTGTTCCGATTCCTCTGTTTGTGAATATCTCAAGCAGTAAGCAGTGCGCGATACGTCCATCAAGAATATGTACTCTTGAAACTCCGTTATCGATGGCATCTATGCAGTTGTTAAGCTTAGGAAGCATGCCTCCGCCGATAAAACCATCACCTATAAGCTTCTTTGCATCTGAGACTGTAAGCTCTGAAATAAGTGTATTCTTATCTGAAGGATCCTTGTATACACCCTCGATATCTGTGAGGAACGCAAGCTTTTCTGCTGAAACTGCTCTGGCGATAGCACATGCTGCATCATCTGCATTGATATTGTATGTATTGTATTCGTCATCAAGACCGATTGGACACACAATTGGAAGAAAATCCTTCTCGAGCAGGTCATAAAGAATTTTTGGATTGACATCAGTGATTTCACCTACAAAGCCTATATCCTCTCCGTTTGAATACTTTTTCTTTACCTTTAAGAGGCCGCCGTCCTTGCCGCTCACTCCGACAGCCTGCACACCAAGCTCCTCAACAAGTGTAACAAGAGATTTGTTCACCTTATTCAGTACCATCTCGGCAATCTCCATTGTATCGGCATCAGTCTTTCTGAGTTCCGTTTACAAATACAGGCTCCATGCCGACCTTTCCTACCCATTTGCTGATTTCCTTGCCTCCGCCGTGTACGATGATAGGCTTGAAGCCGACCAGCTTAAGAAGTGTAACATCCTGGATCACCTGCTTTTTAAGCTGTTCGTCTACCATTGCAGATCCGCCGTACTTTACAACGATAATCTTTCTGTTAAATCTCTGTATATACGGAAGTGCCTCTATGAGCACCTGTGCCTTTTCCATTACCTGTTCCATGTTCTTATCTGCCATTGTACTGCTCCTTATTTGTTAAATCTTGTTATATTTTCTTCGTTAAGTGTGAAATCATAGTAATTTAAGTCTTCTCTGAATGTCCATCCCTCTTCCTTCCAGAAGTGGTTTCCAAGCTCATTCACCTTGAAGGCTATGATTGACACCTTGTTGATATGCTCTGCCTGAAGTGCTCTCATGCAGGCAACCACCATACTCTTTCCGATGCCGCACTTTCTGTAATGCTCATCCACGCATACATGATACAGGCAGCCTCTTCTGCCATCGTGACCGCAGAGTATGGCTCCAACTATCTTTCCATCTTCTACCGCTACAACACTCGTAGTCGGATTTCTCTTAAGAAATCTAAGGACTCCCTCTCTTGAGTCGTCAATAGAACGGATTCCAAAGCCGTGAATGGTCTGCCAGAGGCTGTACACCTCGTCATAGTCATCTATCGTCATAACCCTTATTTCATATTTATTCTCATTACTCATTTTATTAAATCATCCTTATATTTTTATATAACTATCAGCATTATAATGCATCTTTCTGATAATTACTTTCCTATTTACTAATTATTACGGGAACATAGGAACCATATTGAGTCCCTCTGCCTCATCGAAGCCAAATAACAGATTCATATTCTGAACCGCCTGTCCTGCAGCACCCTTTACCAGATTATCAAGAGCACCCATCATAATAATTCTGCCGGTTCTCTCATCAATCACAAAGTTTACATCCACATAGTTGCTGCCCTCAACCCACTTTGTCTCAGGGCAGACACCTTTTTTGAGCACTCTGACAAACTTCTCATTTGCATAATACTTATCGTAAACTGCCTTAATCTCATCATATGTAGGAAGTGTTCCGTCAGGCTTTTTCTTAAGTGTCGCATACTCTGTAGCGAGGATTCCTCTGTTCATCGGAACAAGATGCGGAGTAAAGTTGATAAGGATTTCTTTTCCTGCCGCATATCCAAGCTGTTCCTCTATCTCAGGGGTATGTCTGTGTGAGGCAACGCCATATGCCTTCATGCTCTCATTTACTTCACAAAACAGATTAGGTGTCTTTGCACCACGTCCTGCGCCAGATGTGCCTGACTTTGCATCGACAATAAGTGTATCTGTATCAATAAGTCCCTCCTTCACAAGCGGATAAGCTGTAAGGATGGAGCATGTGGTATAGCAGCCAGGATTTGCAACAAGCCTTGTCTCCTTTGTGACCTTGTCTCTGTTTATCTCACACAGACCATATACAGCCTCATCAATAAACTGTGGCGACTTGTGCTCAATCTTGTACCATTTCTCATATGTGGCTACATCCTTGATACGGAAGTCCGCTGACAGATCGACGATCTTTACCTTACTTAATATATCCTCAGTGAGCACGCCTGCCAAAAAGCCCTGTGGGGTCGCAGTGAAAATCACATCAACAGACTCTGCAAGCTCCTCCATATTATCATCCATGCACTTTGCATCAACTATCTGAAACATATTTCCATAGATATCGGCATAATTCTCATCCACATAGCTTCGTGAGCCATACCATGCAATCTCTACCTCTTTATGATTCATCAAAATTCTCACGAGCTCTGCTCCGGCATATCCGGTGGCTCCAATAATACCAGCCTTTATCATAGTATTTCCTCTTTTCATATTGTATTTCTGCATAACCATATAAAATGGGTCTGACGCATCATACATAATAATATAGTACAGTAATTTCAATCCGTAAAGAGAAAAAATTATACAAAATTATGTATAATTATACATGAATAATGTATATTTTTTCACTTGCAATATGTAAAGAACTGGTATATATTTATTCTAAAGTAATTATTCAAGGCTTTTAGACACAAAAGCAGTTAATGGTTACCATCATAAAGAATAAACGAAAAGAGGACACGCACTTATGAAAGACAAAGTTGTATTAGCTTATTCAGGCGGACTTGATACCACTGCTATCATTCCATGGCTTAAAGAGACTTATGACTATGACGTAATCTGCTGCTGCATCAACTGCGGACAGGGAGAGGAGCTTGACGGACTCGATGAGAGAGCTAAATTATCCGGAGCTTCAAAGCTTTACATAGAGGATATCTGTGATGAGTTCAGTGAGGACTACATCGTACCTTGTGTACAGGCCGGCGCAGTTTATGAGCACAAATACCTCCTTGGAACAGCAATGGCAAGACCGGGCATCGCAAAGAAGCTTGTAGAGATTGCAAGAAAAGAAGGCGCTGTAGCCATCTGCCACGGTGCAACAGGAAAAGGAAATGACCAGATCCGTTTCGAGCTCGGTATCAAGGCGCTCGCTCCTGATATCAAGGTAATCGCTCCATGGCGTCAGGACAACTGGAAAATGGATTCACGTGAGGCTGAGATCGAGTACTGTAAGGCACACGGAATCGACCTTCCGTTCGGCACAGATTCAAGCTACAGCCGTGACCGTAACCTGTGGCACATCAGCCATGAGGGACTTGAGCTTGAGGATCCTTCACAGGAGCCAAACTATGACCATCTGCTCGTATTAAGCGTCACACCTGAGCATGCTCCTGACGAGGGTGAGTATGTTACAATGACATTTGAGAAGGGTGTTCCTACATCTGTCAACGGCAAAAAATTGAAGGTAGCAGACATCATCAGAGAGCTCAACCGTCTCGGTGGCAAGCACGGCATCGGCATCATCGATATCGTTGAGAACCGTGTAGTAGGTATGAAATCACGTGGTGTATATGAGACTCCCGGTGGAACAATCCTCATGGAGGCACATGACCAGCTCGAGGAGCTCTGCCTTGACCGTGCCACAATGGAGGTCAAAAAAGAAATGGGCAACAAGCTCGCTCAGGTAGTATACGAAGGAAAATGGTTCACACCACTTCGTGAAGCAATCCAGGCTTTCGTAGAGTCAACACAGGAATATGTAACCGGAGAAGTTAAATTCAAATTATATAAAGGCAATATCATCAAGGCCGGCACTACTTCACCATATTCACTCTACAGTGAGTCTCTTGCAAGCTTTACTACAGGAGATTTATATGATCACCATGATGCAGACGGCTTCATCACACTGTTTGGTCTGCCACTCAAGGTGCGTGCAATGAAGCTTCTTGAACTTGAGAACAAGAAAATAATTAATTGTTACAACAAATAAAAGAAAAGAGATGTGAAATAACAGCAATTATTTCACATCTCTTATTTTTTTAAATAATTTCGTTCTCTTCTGTTTATTTTTAGTCAAAAACTATTTAGCTGTCGGAAGCTTGAATGAGCTCTTTAATGAGACGATTCTGTTAAATACAGGCTGTCCATCCTTTGAATCCTTGCAATCAGCGCAGAAGAAACCATTTCTGACAAACTGGAAGCTGTCATAAGCCTTGGCATTCATAAGCTCCGGCTCAACTACACAGTTATCAAGCACTGTGAGTGAATTTGGATTAAGATTTAGGCTTCCGTCCTCATTGTACACTCCAAGCTCCTCATTTACGATATTCTCGTAAAGACGTACAGTTACCTGCTTTCCATACTCGGCTGAAACCCAGTGGATAGTTCCCTTGACCTTTCTGCCATCAGGACTGTTGCCACCCTTTGATGCCGGGTCATATGTACAGTGAATATCTGTAACATTGCCGTTTTCGTCCTTCACACAGCTATTGCACTTCACAAAATAAGCATTCATGAAACGCACCTCATTGCCAGGGAACATACGGAAATACTTCTTCGGTGGCTCCTCCATGAAGTCCTCTCTCTCCACATAAAGCTCTCTGGTGAAAGGAACCTTTCTCTTTCCAAGCTCAGGATTCTCCACGTTATTGTCCACTTCAAGATACTCAACCTGTCCCTCAGGGTAATTGTCGATAATCACCTTGACCGGATCAAGCACAGCCATCATACGAGGACGCTTAGCCTTTAAATCCTCTCGGATACAGTACTCAAGCATAGCATAGTCAACAGAGCTGTTAGCCTTTGATATACCACACAGATCAACAAAATTCTGGATAGACTCCGGTGTGAAGCCCCTGCGTCTGAGCGCTGCTATAGAAACAAGCCTCGGGTCATCCAGCCATCACGATGCCATCCTCCACAAGACGCTTGATCATATCTCTTTCCTGTTACAATCATTAGTCAGATAGAGCTTTGCAAACTCAATCTGCTTTGGCGACTCCATCATGGAGAATTCTTAAATCCACATTCAATAACCACCCAGTCATACAGCGGTCTGTGTCTTCAAACTCAGAGTACATATAGAATGTGTTATGCCCTCAATAGCATCCTCTATAGGAT
>ENA-OQCU01000485-OQCU01000485.1-human-gut-metagenome-genome-assembly--contig:-NODE-485-length-17993-cov-5.862644_pt1 | contig 17993 bp, 16 predicted proteins | sample MGYA00242504_ERZ504590 | MGnify/ENA primary metagenome ERZ504590 (study PRJEB26092, sample SAMD00036318) | human gut metagenome | host: Homo sapiens | study: EMG produced TPA metagenomics assembly of... | reverse complement strand
GTATCACGACATTGCCGCCCACAAGTTCTTCCCCGGAGAAGAGATCGAACTAATCTGCTGTTCCACGTTCGAAGAAGTCTTTGCGAACATAAAGCAGGATAGCAATGTAATTGGTATGCTCGCTATCGAGAACACCATTGCAGGCAGTTTGCTGCACAACTATGAGTTACTGCGCGAAAGCGGCATGACCATTGTCGGCGAACACAAACTACGCATCAAACACAGCTTCATGTGCTTGCCGGATGACAATTGGGAAACACTGACAGAAGTCAACTCCCACCCCGTTGCCTTGGCACAATGCCGTGAATTCCTGATACAACATCCCAAACTGAAAATAGTAGAAACGGAAGATACGGCAGGAAGTGCGGAAGCCATCAAACGGGAAAATCTGAAAGGACACGCCGCTATCTGCTCCAGATACGCCGCCGATTTGTACGGAATGAAAGTATTGGAAGAAGGCATCGAAACAAACAAACACAACTTCACGCGTTTCCTTGTAGTGGCCGACCCATGGAAAGCCGATGACTTACGTGAACGTTCGAAAGTAAACAAGGCTAACATCGTCTTCTCCCTCCCCCACAACGAAGGAAGCCTGTCGCAAGTGCTCTCTATCTTTTCTTTCTATAAAATAAATCTGACCAAGATTCAATCATTACCGATTATAGGCCGCGAATGGGAATATCTGTTCTATGTAGACGTAATTTTCAATGATTATTTAAGATACAAGCAGTCTATCGACGCCGTTTCACCATTGACAAAAGAACTTAAAATATTAGGAGAATATGCAGAAGGAACATCAACCATATAATATTCAGCCGGCAGACCGTCTGGCGAATGTTAGCGAATACTACTTCAGCCGTAAACTGAAAGAAGTGGCACAAATGAATGCCGAAGGTAAGAATGTAATCAGTTTGGGTATCGGAAGCCCTGACATGCCTCCTTCGGAAGAAACCGTCAATGTGTTGTGCGAACAGGCAAAGCGTCCTGATGCGCACGGATACCAACCTACTGTCGGCATTCCTGAATTACGCAAAGCCATGGCCGACTGGTACAAGCGTTGGTATCATGTAGAGCTTGATCCGGCAACCGAAATCCAGCCGCTCATCGGTTCCAAAGAAGGTATCCTGCATGTGACGCTGGCATTGGTCAATCCGGGTGATCAGGTATTGGTTCCCAATCCGGGGTATCCTACCTACACCTCTTTAAATAAAATATTGGGCAGTGAGATTGTGAACTACAACCTGCGCGAAGACAATCATTGGCAACCCGATTTTGATGAACTGGAGAAGATGGACTTGAGCCGCGTCAAGATTATGTGGACCAACTATCCCAATATGCCGACCGGAGCGAACGCCACGATGGAACTGTATGAAAAGCTGGTAAACTTTGCACGCCGCCATAATATTGTGATTGTAAACGACAACCCATACAGCTTTATCCTGAACAAGAAACCACTGAGTATTCTTAATGTGCCCGGAGCCAAAGAATGCTGCATCGAGTTCAACTCTATGAGCAAGAGCCACAATATGCCCGGCTGGCGTGTGGGAATGCTCGCCACCAATGCGCAGTTTATACAATGGATATTGAAAATAAAGAGTAATATTGACTCAGGAACTTTCCGCCCCATGCAACTGGCCGCCGCACAAGCTTACAACAACAGTGTGGAATGGCACGAAGAAGCGAACGTCAATGTATATAGCCGTCGCCGCCAACTGGCAGAAGAGATTATGAAAGTACTCGGTTGTAGCTTTGATCCCAATCAGGTAGGTATGTTCCTTTGGGGACGCATTCCCGAATCTTACAATGATGTAGAAGAACTGACCGAAAAAGTTTTGCACGAAGCACGTGTGTTCATTACTCCGGGCTTTATCTTCGGCAGCAACGGCAAACGCTATATCCGTATTTCCCTCTGTGCCAAAGAAGAAAAGCTGGCAGAAGCATTGGAAAGAATTAAAAAGATAATGTAACAAAACAAAATATCAGATTATGGAATTAGATTTAAAACCCATCGAACTTCCGGGAATTGAAAAGAAACGCCCGATGATTATCGCCGGCCCATGTAGTGCCGAAACCGAAGAACAAGTAATGGATACCGCCACTATGCTGGCCAATAAAGGCATTAAGATTTTCCGTGCCGGCATCTGGAAACCGCGTACCAAACCGGGAGGTTTCGAAGGCATCGGTGTAGATGGCCTGGCATGGCTGAAACGTGTGAAACAGGAAACCGGTATGTATGTTGCCACCGAAGTAGCTACTGCCAAACACGTTTACGAATGTTTAAAGGCAGGTATTGATGTGCTTTGGATTGGCGCACGCACCACTGCCAATCCGTTTGCCGTGCAGGAAATTGCCGATGCACTGAAAGGTGTGGATATTCCTATATTGATTAAAAACCCTGTCAACCCTGACCTTGAATTGTGGATTGGAGCTTTTGAGCGCATCAACAATGCAGGTTTGAAGCAACTGGGTGCTATCCATCGCGGATTCTCTTCTTATGATAAAAAGATTTACCGCAACCTACCCCAATGGCATATCCCTATCGAATTGCGCCGCCGCATTCCCGAACTGCCTATTTTCTGTGACCCCAGCCATATCGGTGGCAAGCGCGAGTTGGTAGCTCCCCTCTGCCAGCAGGCGATGGACTTAGGTTTTGACGGCTTAATCGTAGAATCACACTGCAATCCCGACTGTGCATGGAGCGATGCCGCCCAACAAGTCACTCCCGATGTGCTGGACTACATCCTGAATCTGCTGGTCATCCGCAAAGAAACCCAAACAACTGAAAATCTGGGTGAACTGCGTAACCAAATCGATGATTGCGACAATGAGATTATCGAGGTATTGGCAAAACGTATGCGTGTCTGCCGTGAAATCGGTACATTCAAGAAAGAACATGATATGACCATTCTACAGACAGGTCGTTACAATGAGATTCTGGACAAGCGCGGTGCACAAGGTTCATTGTGCGGCATGGATTCAGAATTCATTAAAAAAGTATTCGAAGCCATCCACGAAGAAAGCGTAAGGCAACAAATGGAAATCATAAATAAGTAAACCGATGAGAATATTAATTTTAGGAGCCGGTAAAATGGGCTCCTTCTTTACCGATGTATTGAGCTTCCAGCACGAAACCGCTGTATTTGATGTAGACCCGAAACGCCTTCGTTTCGTTTACAACACCTACCGATATACCACACTCGAAGAGATTGAAGAATTCAAGCCCGAACTGGTTATCAATGCGGCAACCGTGAAATATACGCTGGATGCTTTTCACCAAGTATTGCCCGCTCTCCCCAAGGATTGCATCATCAGCGATATTGCCTCGGTAAAGACCGGACTGAAAGAGTTTTATGACCAATGCGGATTCCGTTATGTATCTACCCACCCCATGTTCGGTCCCACATTTGCCAACCTTGACAAACTGAGCACCGAAAATGCCATCATCATCAGCGAAGGCGACCATCTGGGTAAAATCTTCTTCAAGGACTTATACCAAAACCTTGGTCTGAACATCTTTGAATATACCTTTGAAGAGCACGATGAGACAGTGGCTTATTCGCTGTCCATCCCTTTTGTTTCCACTTTCGTTTTTGCGGCAGTGATGAAGCATCAGGATGCTCCCGGTACTACTTTCAAACGCCACATGAAGATAGCCAAAGGAGTATTGAACGAAGACGACTACCTGTTGCAGGAAATTTTATTCAATCCCCGCACCCCTGCACAGGTAGAAGGTATCCGTACAGAATTAAATGAGCTGTTGGATATCATCAACAAGAAAGATGCTGCGGGGATGCGTGCCTATCTTAGCAAGATTCGAGAAAAGATTAAATAACGCATCAGTATAACATAGAAGAGGATGTCAAAGCTCCAACAAGACTTTTTGCATCCTCTTTTTTATTTTATCCATAAAAATGATTTATCAACATATGGCACAACAGCCACACAATCAGATGCTCTGCCGCATAACACCACCAGGCAGGATTGGGACCGGACCGAAATGAGGCCCCCCAACGCTCCCCATACCAATGCCCACATACCGGCAATCTGTATAAACTGATTCACCGCTTTGCCTATCATTTTATTTCCCATTACTCATCCATTTTAGAAAGTCTATCAATTAAATCGTCCAAGATATTTCTCACCGTAGGGTAACTGACCCCCATACTTTTCGCCATGCCCTTCAAACTTCCGCTCGATTTGACAAACGCAAGAATAAACTGCTGCTCTTTATCTGAAAGCCGTGCCAGCACAGGCAGTTCAAAATCTCCGCACACTTCCGTGCGGCATTCTCCACAGAAAAGCCTACCCACCCTCAACGGTGCATTACACGCAGGGCATTGCAACGGCAAACGTTTCTTTATTTCTCCCATATCATTTCAGTTTTTTCATAAATGTACTGACAGAAGCTATCAAAGCACTGTTCACCGGCAGAGAAGGATTCCCGTAAGTAAGCATCTGCTGCTGTACGGCCTTTGATTCACAATCTTTCAGCACATGGTTCATCTTATCAATCAAAAGCAGTTCGGCAGCCGGGCAACCCTTTTTCAGAAGTTCGGCATCCTCCACCGATACCTGAATATCATTTTTACCCTGAACGATGAGGACCGGCACTTTGACGGAAGCAATCACCGTCCGGGGATTATACTTGAACCAGGAAATCAAATAAGGCTGGACAGAAGCCCGATACAATGATTGCAGATAAGCCGGCACGTCACTCACTTCCTTGCCGTTTTTCAAGGACCCGTTAATGGATGCCACCTCCTTCCGCACCGCTTCCGGATTCTGTTGAGCAGCCACTTGCGCCTCTATAATCTCGTAGGCAGGACGCCCCGCACCGGCAACCGAGATATAGCCTTTCACCTTCGGCCGGTTCTGACAGGCCAGCATTCCAATCAGCGCCCCTTCGCTATGTCCTGCCACCGTGATTGTCGTAAAACGTTTCTCTTTCGCCAGGTAATCAATCCAGCCCGTCACATCATTCACATAATCTTCAAAACGAAGTTTCGCTTCCTCCTTACCTGCCGACGCACTGGTTCCTATCCCCCGCTTGTCAAAGCGCAAGGAAGCGATGCCGTTTGCCGCCAAGCCTTCCGCCAGAAACTTCAACGAATTATTCCTCAAATTGCCAATGGCTGAATTACCATCCATATCCGTAGGTCCGGAGCCGGCTATAATAAGCACCACCGGACAGGTTTTCACCCCACCGGGCAAAAGCAGTTTTCCTTTGATTTGTCCTTCCTTGGTGTTCAGCACCACATTTTCTTCCAAAGGAAGCACTTGTGCCCGACAACAAAGACCGCACAGGAAAAATAAACCGGCTAAAATAAAATTCAAGTGTTTCATCTATTACGTATTTTAAGATTATCCATTTAACAAATATAGTGATTGTATTGAATAAAGCGAATCAATATTTGAATGTTGTTAAGCATCAGTTTTATTTTATTCAATACTATTCTATTTTATCTTCAACATGGATAGAATCAAGTCGTTTTGTCACTAAAAAAAGAACCGTTATACACGCCTACTTTTGCTGGGAGAAAATAAATCTGTAACTAATTAAAAAAGGATTTTTTATCATTTTCCTTTTCTTATTCATCCAAACAAACTATCTTTGCCATGTTTTGTTCCGCGTACCTCCGACTGATGCGAGGAAGCGGATGAAAAGGGAATCAGGTGCAAGTCCTGAACAGTCCCGCTGCTGTAAGCTCCATCTACCTCTATAAGGGGATAGGTTTACTTATCCACTCACGCCACTGCCTGTATATATAATAAGGTGGGAAGGCAAGTAAACAGGAGTAAGTCAGAAGACCTGCAAAACGTAAAGTCATCGACCGTCGCTTTCGAGGAAAGAGCAGCGGTAAGAATGCGGTATTTATTCATTAATATGTTTTTTTAAATGAAAGGAAATAACCAGGCTTATAAGCTATGGCTTTGTCTGCTTTGCAGCTTTCTCCTATTGCCGCTTGAAATACAGGCACAGGAGAAAGGAGATTCCATCACCGGAAAAGTGCATAAAATAGATGAAGTTACGGTTACGGCAAGACGTCCGCCTGCCAAAGTAACAACCGGCAGCCCTGTACAACTTATCAACAAGGAAGATATAAAGAACTTGGGGTTACAGAATATGGCAGATGCCGTAAGGCGTTTTGCCGGAACCAACGTCCGTGATTACGGAGGCATAGGCGGTCTGAAGACCGTTTCCATCCGCAATTTAGGAGCTGCACACACAGCAGTCAGCTACGATGGAGTAGTCGTCAGCAACAGTCAGGCAGGACAAATCGATATCGGGCGTTTCTCCCTCGACAATGTATCCTCTCTTTCATTGGCAATCGGACAAGATGAGAATCTGCTGCAACCGGCCCGTCTGTATGCTTCGGCAGGAGTACTCAGCATTGAAACGGAGAAACCCGTCTTCGAAAATGGGAAATCCTCCCTGTCACAAATACAAATCCGGGGAGGAGCCTTTGGCTACATAGCCCCATCCATACGCAGATGGCAGAAGCTGGGAGAACACACCGGTCTGTCAGTCGATGCTTCCTTTATACGTGCCGACGGTAATTATCCCTTCACATTGGAAAACGGAAAATACATCACTCAAGAGAAAAGAAACAATTCGGATATTCATACATGGCAGGGAGAGGCGAATCTGTTTCATACTTTCCATGACGAAAGTACACTGGATGTGAAAGCCTATTATTTTTATTCCGAACGCGGACTGCCCGGTGCTGTCATTCTATACAACCCGAAGGCAGAAGAACGTTTGTGGGACGAGAATTTCTTCACCCAAGCCCGTTATAAGAAAACCTTCTCCCCCAAATGGACTTTGCAGGCGCAAGCCAAGTTCAACCATTCTTGGAACAAATACGAAGATACAGACGTGAAGTATGAAAACGGAAAGCAGACCGACATCAACCGTCAGGACGAATATTATCTGTCCGCCGCCGTGCTTTATCAGCCCGTCAAAGGTCTGGAATTATCGCTCGCGCAGGATGGATTCATCAATACCCTTCACACCAATATCAACGACAGCCCCAACCCGGTGAGATATTCCTCGCTCACAGCCCTCAATGCACGTTACCAATGGGGACGTATCAAGCTATCGGGCACATTGGTGGGGACTTTCATTACGGAAGAAGTAAAAGCAGGGAATACTCCCGACGACCGGAAACGCCTGTCGCCCACCCTGTCCGTTTCCATTCAGCCATGGAAAGAAGAACAATTATACGTCCGCGCAATGTATAAGAATACGTTCCGCGTACCTACCTTCAATGACCTTTATTATCTACGCATAGGAAATACCTCCTTACGCCCGGAAAAGGCACGCGAATACAATTATAGGTGTCACTTGGAACGGCAAGCCGTTTTCGTTTACCGATTTCCTTTCTATCACTCTTGACGGATATTATAATGAAGTAACCGATAAAATAGTCGCCTTTCCCAGTACTTATGTATGGAAAATGCAGAATTACGGCACGGTACATATCACCGGCCTTGATGCGACAATGGCTACTTCCATACCTGTCTGCCCTAACATAAACGTAGGATTAAGCGGCAATTATTCCTGGCAAAAAGCCATAGATATGACAAATCCCGATGCCAAGAATTATAAAGACCAGCTGCCCTATACGCCTCAGCATAGCGGCAATGCTTCGACCACCATCGAAACTCCTTGGATTAATGTGGGTTACAGCCTGACAGGGGTCAGCGAACGCTACTATATGGCACAGAATATACCGGTGAATAAGATAGACGGTTATGTAGAACACACAGCCACTTTATGGCGGGAATTTACAATGAAAGGCTGTCACCTCCGCCTTCAGGCAGAAGTTATCAATCTCACTGACAAGCAATATGATGTTATCAAATATTATCCCATGCCCGGACGTTCCTGGCGCATAACGGGAGTATTAAGATTTTAAACAATATAAATGTCTAACTTTTAAAAATTAATTATGAAACTAAGAAGCTTATTTTTTGGAACACTGTGTATGTTAATGCTGGGTGTTTCATTCACCTCATGTAGTGATGATGACGATGACAGCAAAAAAAACGATGAAGGTTCGAAGGTGGAATTGCCTGAAAATCGTGTCTACATTTTGAATGAAGGTTCTTATCAAAAGAACAATGCCGGCATCACATACTATGATCCCGATAAAAGAAACAATGTAATAGATGACATTTTCTATAAGCAAAATGAAGCCAAACTAGGAGATACAGGACAAGATATGATAAAATATAATAATAATATTTATGTATCCATGTATGGCTCTAAATATGTATGCAAACTGAATGAAGCTTGTGTAGAACAAGCGCGTTATAGCTTTACAGACGAGCAAGGACAGCCTCGCTATATGGCTGCTGAAGACGGAAAACTTTACGTTACTTTAAGCAGTGGTAATGTAGCCCGTTTGGATGCTAACACATTAACTTTTGAAAAGATGGTAGCTGTAGGACAAAATCCCGAGCATATTATTGAAGAAGATGGCAAACTATATCTGGTAAACTCCGGTTTCGGATATGACAATCGTTTGTCTATCATTGATATCAAGACTTTTGATACAGCAGAGCATGTGGAAATTTTCCAGAATCCGGATAGGATACTAGAAGCTAATGACAAAATTTTCATCCAAGGATATGGTGGTCCGTACCCTGATTATGACTATACTGTAGCAATCTATGACAAAGAAAACAAAACCTACAAAAAAAATTGGACCGGGCACATTAATGGCTGAATATAATGATGTGGTATATGTTATCTATTCAGAAACAGACTATAATACAAATACATCCAACCATACATTATATTCTTATAATGCTAAAACCAACAAAAAATGAAGAAACTAGTTTTTTTCACAAAGTGCCAGAAGAACTCAAGACTCGTATCTTTTATATGTTGAGTATCAATCCTGAAAATGGAGTATTTTTATGTCGGTACTACCGATTTATAATACTGAACGGAGATATATATCGTTTCAAGAAAGACGGTACTTTTATTGAAAAATTCGAGAGCGGTGGTGTAAGTCCTAGAGCAGCCGTATTTATTGACTAACCAATGAAACAATTTTCTCTCTTTATTCACCTGATGCTTTCAGTCTTGCTTTTTTCCTCCTGCGGCGGAAGAAGCAAGACTGCTTCTGTAATAGAAGCAGAAAAAGCAATCCCTTTGCGTTATGCAGAAAACCTCAATCTGTCTGCAACCGAAGACTATACCATTGCCCGTCTGCGCAATCCATGGGATACGACCCGGATACTGCATACCTATGTCTTGGTTGACAAAGAAAAGTCCCTGCCTGCCGACTTGCCGGAAGGGACACTTGTCCGCACGCCATTGAGCAAGGCCGTTGTTTACTCATCCGTACATTGCGGATTGCTCAACCAGATTGGTGCTTTGAAAAGTATTGGAGGAGTCTGCGATTTGAAGTATATCAAACTGCAAGAAGTGCAGGATGGCTGCCGCACAGGAAGCATCGCCGATGTAGGGAATGGAATGAACCCGGATATAGAAAAGATAATCGACCTGCACCCCGATGCCATTATGCTCTCCCCTTTCGAGAACAGTGGCGGATACGGACGGGTGGAAAAACTCAACATCCCCATTATCGAATGTGCAGACTACATGGAAACTTCGGCATTGGGACGTGCCGAATGGATGCGCTTCTACGGCCTTCTGTTCGGTGAGGCACAAAAAGCGGACAGTTTGTTTGCCGAGGTGGAAAAAAACTATAATGAGCTGAAAGCATTGGTTGCTCCCCTTTCATCTGCACCGAGCGTTATCAGCGAACTGAAAAACGGTTCGGCTTGGTATGTTCCGGGAGGTAAAAGCACCTCTGCACGCATCTATGCGGATGCCGGAGCCAATTATGTGTTTGCCGATGACGAGCATAGCGGTTCTGTTCCCCTAGCCTTCGAAACCGTGTTTGACAAAGGTCAGAATGCAGATTTCTGGCTCATCAAATATAATCAGGCCATTGACAAGACTTATAAGGAATTGGAGCAGGACTATGCTCCATACACCGGTTTCCGTGCATTCAAGGAACGCAACATTTATGGATGCAACACAGGGAAGGTAGACTTTTACGAAGATTCCCCTTTCCATCCCGACCGATTACTGAAAGATTTGATAAAAATATTCCATCCTACGCTTTTAGAAGGGTATGAATTAAAATATTTCACTAAATTAGCGGAGTAAATCACCGTAGGGTTATGTCAAAACGTGGATAATGCTGCCCCTACAGCTGACGATAGGATAGGCCGGGTTAGTTTTGACACACTCCCTACAGTGGGCGTACCCCCAAACAGTATCAATGAATAACAAAGGAACAAAATACGGTATCATACTGCTCCTTCTCATCCTTGCATTGACAGGAGCCAACCTGTTGTTCGGTTCGGTAAACATCCCTGCCGATGCGGTGTGGCATATCCTTACAGGCAATGAAGTAGAAAAGGCGAGTTGGAGTTTCATAGTCTGGGAATCCCGTCTGCCGCAAGCCATTACCGCCCTCCTTTGCGGAATGGCACTCGCAGCATCGGGACTGATGTTGCAAACCACATTCAATAACCCTTTGGCCGACCCTTCCATACTGGGAATCAGTTCGGGAGCCAGTTTGGGAGTTGCCTTGGTCATGCTGGCAGGCGCAGGTACGATTACTGCCGGAGTATTCACTTTATCCGGATTCCTGTCCGTCATTATCGGAGCATTCATAGGCTCCATGCTGGTGATGGGAATCATCCTGTTCTTCTCCACTTTGATAAAAAACAGCATCATGCTGCTCATTATAGGTATCATGATAGGGTATATCACTTCATCTGCCATCTCCCTGCTCAACTTTTTCTCCACGGCAGAAGGGGTGCATTCCTACATGATTTGGGGAATGGGAAACTTTGGAGGAGTATCTTTGCAGCAGCTTCCCTTTTTCTCCTTGGTCACAATGGCGGGACTGCTGATTACCATACTGCTGATAAAGCCTCTGAATGCCCTGCTGCTGGGAACACGCTATGCCGAAAACCTAGGAATCAACATCCGCCGTACACGTAACCTGCTGCTTGTCGCCACCGGATTACTGACAGCGACGACTACCGCTTTCTGCGGCCCGATTTCCTTTATCGGACTGGCTGTGCCGCACATTGCCCGCCTCATGCTGGGAACCTCCAACCATAACTCTCTGCTACCTGTCACCATGCTGACGGGAGGAGCCATTGCCCTGCTCTGCAACTTCATCTGCATTCTGCCGGGCGAGGCAGGTATCATTCCACTGAATGCCGTCACTCCGGTCATCGGTGCGCCCATTATTATTTATGTCATTGTGAACCAACGTAAAATCCAGTACTTCAACTGATGGAAAAGCAAGCTGTCATCACCGCCACAGACCTGTGCATAGGTTATCGTACCCACAAAGGAGAAAAGAAAGTGCACGAACACCTTTCTTTCGGACTCTATCCGGGAGAACTGACCAGTCTGCTTGGAGCAAACGGGGCCGGAAAATCGACTTTGCTCCGCACCCTGTCCGCTTCGCAACCTTCACTGGCAGGAGATTTGCAATTGCTGGGCAAGCCTTTGCAGCAGTATTCGGAAAAGGAACGTTCGCGCACCATCGGCGTGGTCCTGACAGACAAGACACAAGCCGGAGGGCTGACCGTGTATGAACTGGTAGCTTTGGGACGCCAGCCGCATACAGGTTTCTTCGGACGGCTCCATCCCAAAGACCATCTCATTATCAAAGAGGCATTGGATGCCGTAGGCATTGCCCACAAAGCCGAAAGCTACACCGCCGAACTTTCGGACGGAGAACGGCAAAAGGTAATGATAGCCAAAGCATTGGTTCAGGAATGTCCGCTTATCATCTTGGATGAGCCGACCGCTTTTCTGGACGTGGTGAGCCGCATTGAAATCATGACTTTGCTGCATCAATTGGCGGTGGAGCAAAACAAGGCCATCCTGCTATCCACCCATGACATAGAACAAGCCCTGGTACTGTCGGACAAGCTTTGGCTGCTGTCCAAAGAAACAGGACTGCAATGCGGAGTAACGGAAGATATGATTCTGAACCATCGGATGGACACGCTGTTCTCACACAGTAATATCCGGTTCGATTATGATCATGGCATCTACTATCCAACCGTGAATGGAAAGCAGGAAATAACGGTGGAAGCGACAGACGAAACCTTATTGCACTGGACTATCAACGCACTGAACCGTCACGGATATACTTGTCTGCAAACCCAAAACGCTCCTGCCGGTCTGCCCCATCTACAAGTCATCGCTCCCGATGCCTTGTACCTCACCCGGGGCGGGAAACAACGGACATTCACTTCGTTCGGGAAGTTGCTGGAAGAAATAAAATAAAGACACGCATCAACCATTCCGGACCACGCGCAGTATCTCTCTGTAAATCAACAATATAATGTGAAAAAACATTCTAAATTCCCCTGAAACGGTTTTCCATTCTCCGCTATCAAATTCGGCTTGACGTATATCGGTTGTTCTAATTCCTGTGCCATAGTTGCGGTTACTTCCTTGCAGGAGAGCGTCATAAGGCTTATTTTTGCCCATCTGCATTTGTTGCTTCACCCAAGTGAAGAGGCGATTTCACTTAGATGAACAGCCGTTTTCGCCTAAGTGAAACAGTTGCTTCACCCAAGTGAAATATCAAATGAAACGGAGTGAAAATGAAACGGAGTGAAAGATACGGTAGGAACAAACTTTGTTACATACGTAACAGGATTCGATAGCCGGAAGCATACCGATTGAAGGAGGTTTGAGATTCTTTTACACAGAAAGTAACTAGTAATGAGCACGTTGCTGTGACGGAACTTTTTTGTTCTTTATGTAAACAAGCCCAAAGTAACTATTCAATCCGCCCCTACGGTGAACCATTGGATAGTTACTTTGGACTTTTGCCCCTCTCTTTTCTTATCAGATATCTATTTCTAAAAGCTATTCTTTCATCAAATAGCCTTTGAAACTTTCAAAGTCTTTTTCCATCGGAACACTTTGTTTGGTTCCTTTCATAAACGCTTGCAGTTTGGCGGGAATCTCCACTTTGTCGCCAATGATGCCTTCCACAGTTTCCAGGAATTTAGCCGGATGTGCCGTTTCCAGGAAAATACCCGTTTCGCTGGGGGACAATCCTTCGGATAAAGCACGATAACCGCAGGCTCCATGCGGATCGAGCAAGTAACCGGTTTCCCGATATACCTCACCCACCGTTTCACGAATCTGTTCATCCGCATAAGTCGCACCAGAGATATCCGCTGTTATGGCAGCATGACTGTTACCGTACAATGCCAGTACACGGGCAAAATTACTTGGATCTCCCACATCCATTGCATTGGCAATAGTAGCTATGGAAGGACGAGGATTGTATTTTCCGGTCTGTAAGTATTGGTAGAAAATATCATTCCGGTTATTGGCTGCAATAAAACGCTTGACAGGCAAGCCCATGCGTTTACCAAATAGTCCGGCGGTGATATTACCAAAGTTTCCGCTAGGTACGCACACTACCAGATGATCCGCTTTTCCTTCTTTCTTTAACTGTGCGTAGGCATAGAAGTAATAAAATGCCTGTGGCAGGAAACGAGCCACATTGATGGAGTTGGCAGAAGTCAACTTCATGTGCGCATTCAAATCAGCATCCATAAACGCATTCTTAACCAATGCCTGACAGTCATCAAAAGTACCGTCCACTTCTAACGCTGTGATATTCCGCCCCAGAGTAGTGAACTGCTTTTCCTGAATTTCACTGACTTTTCCTTTCGGATAAAGCACATACACATGAATACCTTCCACTCCGAGGAAGCCATTGGCTACAGCACTACCGGTATCCCCCGAAGTCGCAACCAGTACATTCACCTGCTTTTGCCCTTCTTTTTTAATGAAGTAGCCCAACAAACGGGCCATGAAACGTCCACCTACATCTTTAAATGCCAATGTAGGACCATGAAACAGTTCCAAAGAGTAAATATTATCCTTTACCTTTACGGCAGGAACATCAAAACTCAATGTATCATAAACGATCTGCTTCAGTGTTTCAGCAGGAACATCCTCACCGAAGAAAGCATCGGCCACGCGATAAGCAATTTCCTGAAACGACAGATTCTCAATCTGATCATAAAACTCTTGCGGCAATGGCTTGATGGCCTCGGGCATATACAAACCTTTGTCAGAAGCCAGCCCCTTCACTACAGCTTCTTCCAGAGAAGCATCGGAAGCCTGGTGATTCGTACTGTAATATTTCATAGTAAACAATTTTTCAATGCGTCAATGTGCTAATGTGCCAAGGGCTTTGCATGGAGGGTTGCCATTGGGGCAAATTAGCAAACTGCCACATTATTTTTTCATAAATTCATTCATAAACTCATCTTCTTTCAATATTCCATAACTGCCTTCCACACATGCCACTTCATCAAAGGTCTGCACACAGTCCGGTTCTATACCGGGATAATAGATAAGGAAAGGCACAGGTTCGGCTGTATGGGTACGGAGTTCGCAAGGCGTAGGATGATCCGGAAGCACGGCGATAGCCACAGGCTCATCCCAATCCTTCACTGCTTCATAAACAGGTCCTACAACACGTTTGTCCAGATTTTCAATAGTAAACTGCTTCAACTTAAAATCTCCTTCGTGACCGGCCTCATCACTGGCCTCAATATGCAGATACACAAAGTCGTCCGTCTTCAATGCTTCCAATGCCGCAGCTACCTTATTCTCATAATTCGTATTATATAAACCGGTAGCCCCCTCTACAGCAATACGGCGTAATCCTGCATAATGTCCTATGCCATTGATTAAGTCCACCGCTGAAATAACAGCCCCTTTCTTTATGGCCGGATACTTCCCGGAGAGAGGTTCCATCTGCGGGCGATACCCCGGACTCCAAGGCCAGATACTATTAGCAGGATCTTTGCCTTCGGCTATACGTTTTTGATTAACCGGATGATCTGCCAACAATTCCTGGGAAGCCAGGATAAGATTATTTATCAATCCGGCTGTTTCCTGCGCCTCCGGTACTTCCGCCTTCACCATGAGCGGACGGAAAGGCTGCAAAGGCACATCATGGGGCGGGGTGCAGTCCAATTGTTTATTTCCCCCTTTTATCACCAACAAATGGCGATATTGTACACCGGTATAGAAATGAATCCGGTCAGAACCCAATTTTTCTTCCAAATATCTAACCAGCACATCAGCTTCTTCGGTAGTGATATGTCCGGCGGAGTGATTTTTTATCTTCTCATCTTCGATGCAGATAATGTTACAACGCATAGCCATATCGCCCGGTTGCAACTCCACCCCGATGCTTGCTGCTTCCAACGGCCCACGGCCTTCGTACACCTTCGGTAAATTATAGCCCATAACAGACATATTCGCCACTTCACTACCCGGATGAAATCCGGGAGCAACTGTAACCAACCTCCCGGTACGTCCCATAGCGGCCAACTTATCCATATAAGGTGTACTGGAGTATTGCAGCAATGTTTTGTTTCCCAGTGATTCGGCAGGCCAGTCGGCCATACCGTCGCCTAAAATAATAATATGTTTCATAAGCCTAAATATTAGCGATGCTCATGATATCGGCAAATACTCCGGCGGCAGTCACACTGGCACCGGCCCCATATCCTTGTATCATCATCGGATACTCTTTATATCGCTCGGTTGTAAGCAGAATAATGTTGTTGCTGCCTTCCAGACCATAGAATGGATGTTTGCTGTCCACTTCCTGCAAAGACACACTGCCTTTCCCATCTTCCAGTTTGGCTACAAAACGCCAGCGTTTGTTTTCATCCTCCAGCTTTTGACGGCGTGATTCAAAATCCGCATCCAGGGAAGGTACTTTCTTCCAGAACTCCTCCAACGGGCCTTCAAAGAAATCATTCGGTACAAAAAGATGTTTTTCCACATCTTCCTGTTCCAATTTATATCCGGCTTCACGAGCCAGAATAACCAGTTTACGAATCACATCCTTGCCACTCAGGTCAATACGCGGATCGGGTTCCGAGTAGCGCTCTTCCTGTGCCATTTTGATGGTCTTGCTGAAAGGAATGTCCGCGCTGATTTTGTTAAAGATGTAATTCAGCGTACCGCTCAATACCGCCTCTATTTTCAATATCTTGTCTCCGCTGTTTATCAAGTCATTGATTGTGTTGATAATGGGTAGCCCTGCACCTACATTGGTTTCAAACAAGAATTTTACACCGCGACGGCGGGCTATTTGTTTCAGTTCGCTATAAACGGAGTATTCGGAAGAAGCGGCAATTTTGTTGGCCGCTACCACCGAAATATTATTCATCAGAAAATCTTTATATAAGGATGCAACTTCTGCACTGGCTGTACAATCCACAAACACAGAGTTGAATATATTCATACCTATAATCTCGTCATGCAACACCTGGGTGGACGAAGGCATTCCTTTCTCTGCCAACTCTTCCTTATAATGTGACAAGTCTACGCCTGCACGGGTAAACAACGCATGATGTCCATCGGCTATACCTACCACTTTCAGCTTCAAACCGCGTTCCTGCATCAACTTTTGTTGCTGACAACGGATTTGCTCTATCAAACTGCCTCCTACCGTACCTGTACCGCAGATAAAAAGGTTCAGCACCTGATATTCGGACAGGAAGAACGAATCATGAATCACATTCAATGATTTGCGCAGTGACTTGGATTCTACCACGAAAGAGATATTGGTTTCCGAAGCACCTTGCGCACAAGCAATCACACTAATGCCGTTACGGCCTAAAGTCCCGAACAGCTTACCGGCGATGCCCGGTGTATGTTTCATGTTCTCACCGACAATGGCAATGGTAGCCAAATTCATTTCGGCAACAACCGGACTGATTTCCCCCATTTCTATTTCTTTGGAGAATTCCTCATTCAGCACTTCACAAGCCAGCGCCGCATCTTGATTACGCACACCGATAGAAGTACTGTTCTCGGAAGATGCCTGCGATACCATAAACACGCTGATGCCGTTTTGTGCCAATGCTTTAAAAATCCGGAAATTCACTCCGATCACTCCCACCATTCCCAGACCGGTAACCGTAATCAAACTCGTATCATTGATGGATGAGATACCTTTAATGGCTTTAGAACCGGAATTCACTTCCTGCTTTATGATAGTTCCCTCGCCTTGAGGATTGAATGTATTCTTAATCAGAATAGGAATATTCTTATGACATACCGGATAAATAGTCGGCGGATAAACCACCTTCGCTCCAAAGTTACAAAGCTCCATTGCTTCCACATAGCTCAACTCATTAATGGTATAGGCCGTACTGATTACACGCGGGTCTGCCGTCATGAAACCATCCACATCCGTCCATATTTCCAAGCTATCCGCATTCAGTGCCGCAGCTATGACAGAAGCGGTATAATCTGAACCGCCACGTCCCAAATTGGTCACTTCACCACTGTTCTTATCAGTAGAGATAAATCCGGGAACCAATGCCACTTCCGGTAATTTCTGGAAAGTTTCTTTAACCAAGCGAGTGGTCAGTTCGGAATCCAGAATATGTTTGGCATGTTTTTTTCAGTCTTAATGAAGTTGCGGGAGTCATACCATACAGCCCCCTTTATCAACGAAGCTACAATAATAGACGACAAGCGCTCACCATAACTTACAATAGTAGCCGACGTTTTAGACGACAAGTCCTTTATCAGATAAATTCCCTGAAAAATATCCTTCAGTTCACTCAACAATTCATTGACCTTATACCAATAAAACAGTACGCTCATTACCTGCCGGAATTACGGTATATACCATTTCAATGTGACGATTCACAATTTCACGGTATTCTTTCTCGTATGCGGAATCCCCATTGGCAGCCATCTGCGAAGTATTGATTAACTTGTCAGTTATACCGCCCAATGCCGACACAACTACAATTACGGGCTCTTCAACTGCCTCTACTATCTGTTTGACGCTTAAAATGCTGTTCACGGAACCTACGGATGTCCCGACCGAATTTCATAACTTTCATGCAATTATCTATTTTTA
>ENA-OQCU01000484-OQCU01000484.1-human-gut-metagenome-genome-assembly--contig:-NODE-484-length-17999-cov-7.402753_pt1 | contig 17999 bp, 19 predicted proteins | sample MGYA00242504_ERZ504590 | MGnify/ENA primary metagenome ERZ504590 (study PRJEB26092, sample SAMD00036318) | human gut metagenome | host: Homo sapiens | study: EMG produced TPA metagenomics assembly of... | reverse complement strand
GGCTGCACAGGCTTTCTTGTGTTCACAGGTGGATGGTGCAGCCGCGGCCCAGCATCTGGGCCAGCAGCATAAGGGTCGAGACGCCGAAGCACCCACCCATCATCAGCAGGCAGAGCACCACCGAGCCGAAGTCGCACCGGCATGCGCCGGGCCGGGCCGAGTAGTAGAGTACCTCGCACCCCAGCAGGATGAGCCCCGCCGCCGGCAGCACCTGCCAGATGACCAGCCACGGCAGGCCGGGCAGGAAGCGGGCCAGCAGGAAGAGCGTGCCCGCCGCGATGAGGCAGACGCCCAGCGTCAGGGTGCCCACCCGACGCAGGGGTTTATTCGTCGTGTTCTGTTCCATCATCCGTCACCTTGTTTTCATTCACCACAGGAGAGGAGAGCAGAGCGGCGTTGTCCGGCTCGTCGGCGTGATACTCGCAGAAATCGGCATCCTCGGGGACATCCTTGGAAGCATCCGGCTTTTTGGCCGGATGGGGGCCTTTCACCAGCCAGACGCCGCAGACGATGAGGACCACACAGACCACCACATCCGGCAGGCTGGCCATGACGAGATAGAGGGCGCGGAAAACGGGGGAGGAGTGGCCCCAGCGGTAGACGAGGTCGCCGAGAGTGTTCATGATGAGGTTCTGGTAGGCGATGAGCGCACCGAAGGCGATGAGCAGCCAGCCCACCAGCTTGTGGCTGTCCAGCAGAGCCCGGGCCAGCCGCCTGTCGCGGGGGTCGAAGTGGACGAGGTAGTCGTCCTCCGGCGCGGTGTCCGCGATGATCTGCGCCCGGAGGTTGAAGGTGTCAAAGAAGCTGTACATCCACATCACCACCAGCAGGAGCAGCACCGGGTTGAGCAGTGAGCCCACCATCCCGATGAGGCAGGCCGTGAGGATGAGGGAGAGGCCCCGCTTCATGTAACCCTGATACATCTGGCCTGCGCCGGGGATAAACGCGCAGCAGAAGGTCAAAAATCCGTTTTTCAGCATCACGATCTCCTTGTTTTATGATTTTATGTTTTCTGCCGCGTTCAGCAGGCTTTCCAGCACAGAGGAAACGCGGGTATAGATGTTCTCGCCGGGGCGGGAAGTCACAGGTTTGCCCAGCTTTTCGGGCAGAAGCTTCGGGGGCTGTTTTTCCGGCAGGGTGACCTGGACTGTGGGCAGGAGAGCCTGCAGGTCGCTGCCGTGGTCGGTGACGAAGGTCAGAGCTCCGGTACGCCACATGGTCAGCGCCAGTACGGCGGCGACGCCCGCCACCGCAGCCCGGCCACAGGTGCTCTGCATCAGCCGCACCCAGATGGTGCTCATCACGGTACGGCGGACATCCCGGGGCGGGTCGGCGAGGGCGTCGGCGGTCAGAAGTGCGGTGTAACGGTCGGTGCATTTGTCGCAGTAGGCGAGATGCTCGGCGGCTTCCAGCCGTCCCAGCTCGTCCAGCTGCCCGGCGGTGAGGGCGTGCAGCCCTTCGTCGCTCAGACAGCCGTCTTCACGGAACAATTCCATCTCAAAAGCCCTCCTTTCCGGCGGCGCTCAGCTGCGCGGCCAGCATCTTTTTTGCCCGGAAGACCTGCGCCTCCACTGTTTTCTGGGGCCTGCCGCAGAGCCGGGCGGCTTCGGCGGCGGTGTGCTGTTCCAGCAGCATGAGGCGGCAGGGCGTCTTGTAGGGTTCCCGCAGAGCGAGGATGCGCTGCGTCAGCTCCTCTTCGCCCAGAGCTTCCAGCACCTGCGCTTCCGGCTCGCTGCCGGGCGGTGCGCCCTCAAGTGCAAGTACATCGTCGCCGGGGGTGTTCACCCGGCGCGCCCAGGCGCTGCGTAAGTAATCCTTGGCTTTGTTGGAGGCGATGCGGGCCAGCCATTGCTTTTCGTATCCGGCAGGACAGCGGTCCATGCTCCGCCATGCAGAGAGAAACGTTTCCTGCGTCAGATCCTGCGCATAGCCCTCATCTGCCACCAGCTGACGGCAGATGGTGTAGACGAGGGACTGGTACTTCTGTACCAGCCTGTCAAATTCCAGTGCATTCAATGGCTGCTCTCCGCCTCCTTTCTGCCCGGCATTTCGAGCGCTCTGTCTATTGATACGAACCAGTGGGGCCAAAACCTGCAAAATCATGGGAAAAACTTTGAAAATGTGGTAGAATGGCCTTATCAAACCTCACAAAGGAGAAAACACGATGGCCTCTGCCACAAAACAGGCACTTCTGGCGGCGCTCTCCGCCGCCCAGGGCGAATGCATCTCCGGCCAGCAGCTGGCGCAGCGGCTGGGTGTGAGCCGCGCTGCTGTCCATAAGGCTGCGGCCGCGTTGGCGGCTCAGGGCTACGCTCTGGAAGCCGCCCCCCGGCGGGGCTATCGGCTGGCGGGCGGCGACCCCTTCTGCGCCGAGGCGGTGGGAGAGTACGACGCCCCCATCTACCTCTACGACAAGCTGGAAAGCTCCAACCGCACGGCCAAGACGCTGGCCCTCGAGGGTGCGCCCCACGGCACGATGGTGCTGACAAGTCAGCAGACGGCGGGCCGGGGCCGGCTGGGGCGGCGGTTCGAGAGCCCGGCGGGGAAAGGCATTTATCTCTCGCTGGTGCTGCGGCCCGGCCTGCCCATGACCGAGGCGCAGGCCGTCACCGTCAGCGCGGCGGTGGCCGTCTGCCGGGTTGTGAAGCGGCTCTGCGGGCTGGACTTGGGCATCAAGTGGGTCAATGACCTCTATTATAACGGCAAGAAGGTCTGCGGCATCCTGACGGAAGCCGGGGCCGACATCGAGAGCGGCCAGCTGGAATGGCTGGTGGTGGGCATCGGCCTGAACCTGACCTCCCGCCCGGAGGACTGGCCCGAGGAGCTGCGGCCCATCGCAGGCAGTCTCTACCCCGGCGGGCCTGCACCGGTGAGCCGGGCGGCACTGGCTGGGGCCATCGCCCGGGAACTGCTGGGTCTCTGTCCGGACTTCGACTGTCTGGACGAGTACCGCACCCGGTGCTTCGTGCCGGGCCACTGGGTCACGGTCTGCACCGGGACGGAGAGCTACGCCGCAAAGGCGGTGGCCATCGACGACGCCGGGCGGCTCATCGTGGCGCGGGAAGGGGGCCGCACCGAGGCGCTCTGCCACGGAGAAGTGAGTATCAGGCCGTCGCCGCTGGCGGTAAAATAATAAGAATAATATAGAAAGAAAGCATCGGCAGACACCCGGCGAGGGTGCTGCGGATGCTTTTGCTTTAAGCAGAGCGAATGCCTCTCCCTTTGGGAGAGGTGTCACCGAAGGTGACGGAGAGGGCAAGCCCGGAGAGAAAGTGGCACAGCATGGCGATAAATAAAGGCTTTGTCAGGGCGATGCTATCGCAAAGCGGACTGTCTTTTTGTCAGCGGCCTTGCCCTCTCAGGCGCTTTGCGCCAGCTCTCCCAAAGGGAGAGCTTGAGAGCTGAAGGAAAGCTGGTCAAAACACCCCGAAGCACACCAGTCCCAGCACCGCCGCGATGCCGATGACCTTCGGCACACTGAGCTTGAACTTCTGGAGCAGCACAAAGCAGAGGATGCCGATGGTGATGCCCGGCAGGCTGATGCCGCCTGCCTCGGTGATGCAGGTCTGGCGGCAGAGGCCCACCAGAACGCCCAGCACCATGCCGATGCAGACAGGCTTGACGATCTTCATGATGTAGCTCATGACCTTGCTGGTGCGGAACTTCTGGAAGAACGCCGCCGCCAGAAGCGTCAGCGTCAGGGTGGGGCTGAGGACGCCCAGGACCGCGAAGACGCCGCCCGGCATCCCGGCGGTCTTGGTGCCTGCAAAGGTGGCGGCGTTGACGCCCAGAGAGCCGGGGGTCATCTCGGCGATGGCGATGAGGTTCGTCAGATCGGCGTCCGTCATCCAGCCGTGGGAGGACATTTCATCCATGATGAGGGGGATCATGGAGGTGCCGCCGAAGCTGGTGAAGCCGATCTTCGCAAACGCGGCGAAGAGCTGAACGAGGGTCTCAAACATGGCCATGTTCGCTCACCCCCATCCAGACCAGCGCGATGACCACACCGGCCACCACCAGCGTCAGATTGCTGATGGACGTAAAGTAACAGAGCACAAAGGCGACGGCACAGATGATGATGGGCATCGCGCTGGTCAGAGCATCTTTGCCGAGAGAGATGGCCGCGCCGCCGATGATGGGGGGCCACGGCGCACTGGACGCCCTTGAGGGCCGACCAGACCCAGTAGTTATCTTTAATGGCGTCGTAGATGGCCGTCACGATGGTAAGGGTGACGACGGCGGGAATGCACAGGCCGATGGCCGCGAAGACGCCGCCCAGCGCCCCGGCCATCTGATAGCCGAAGAGCAGAGTGATGTTCACCACCATGATGCCGGGCAGGCTCTTGCCCACGGCGATGAGCTCCAGCAGATCGCTCCTGGTCATCCAGCCGCGCTCGTCCACAAACTCCCGCTCCATCTGGGCGATGATGCTCCATCCGCTGCCGAAGGTGAACGCGCCGATTTTGATAAAGTAGAGAAGCATCAGCAGGGCCATTCGTGCGCCGGTGGGGCGCTGCTGTGCGGTTTCGGGTTTTGTTGTCTGCATGGATCCTCCTGAGATACCGGGTTTGCTGTTCTTTTACCTATAAGATACCACAGACGTCCCCAAAAGGCGAATGGAAAAATGGAATGGTTCCCGGTTCCTGTCAGGAATGCTCGTAAGTCATCCAGCTGCCTTTCCATGCGTAGAGGGCCATCAGCACGGCACCCAGCGCCCACGACACCGGGTAGAGGACGAACACGCCCTCGATGCCCGCAAAGAAGGGGAGGGCGAACTGGATCCACACCACACGGAAGAGGCAGAGCGAGATGAGCAGCACCACCATCGGCGGCACGCTGCGGCCGGTGCCGCGCACTGCGCCCGCCATGCCGTGGAGGATGGCCAGCAGGAAGTAGAAGGGGCAGAAGTAGTGCATGGCGCTGCACCCGAAGGCCACCACCGTCTCGTCGGAGGTGAACAGGTGCATGATAGGATTCTGGAACGCCAGCAGCAGAGCGCCGGTGCAGAGGGTGTAGAGCACGCTCATGCCCAGCGTGACCCACATGCCATTTTTCACTCGTTTGAGGTTGCCTGCGCCATAGTTCTGGCCCACGAAGGTCGTCGCCGCCATGCTGAAGCTGGTGACAGGCAGGATGTTGAAGCCGTCGATCTTCATATAGGCCGCAAAGCCTGCCATGGCGGCGGCACCGTAGCTGTTGACGCTGGACTGCACCAGTACGTTCGAGAAAGAGATGACCATGTTCTGGATGCCGGTGGGAAGGCCGATGCGGATGATGCGGGAGGTCATCCGCTGATCGGGCCGGATGGCGGAAAGCTCCACCTTGTAGTCGGCGTCCACCTTCATCAGAAAGCGGAGACTCAGCACACAGGAGACCAGCTGGCTGATGTCGGTGGCGATGGCCGCACCCGCCACGCCCATCTTCAGCCCGGCGATGAGCACCAGGTCGAGGATGATGTTGGTGATGGAAGCGCAGGCGAGGTAGAGGACCGAGCGGCGGGAGTTGCCCGCCGCGTTGAGGATGCCGGCTGCCATGTTGTAGACGACGCTGAACAGCACGCCGCCGAAGTAGAGCTTCATGTAAGTCACGGCGTCGCCGAGGACTTCTTCGGGGGTGTTCATCCAGACCAGCAGGCTGCGGCTGACGGCGATGCCGCCCACCGTCAGGATGAGGCCGAGGATGACCGCGATGGCCAGCGAGGTGTGGACGGCGATGCGCGTTTCCTTTTTATCTTTTGCGCCGAGGTACTGGCTCACGACGACGCCTGCGCCGACGGCCACGCCCTGACTGAAACCGATGAGCAGGTAGATGGGCGAGCCGCTGGAACCCACAGCGGCCAGAGCGTTGCTGCCCAGAAAGTTGCCGACGATGATGGAGTCGGCGGTGTTGTAAAGCTGCTGGAGCAGGTTGCCCAGGATGAGCGGCACCGAGAAGAGCAGGATGCTTTTCCAGATGCTGCCCTCGGTCATGAGCAGGGTCTTTTTCTGCTGCGGCTGTGCCGGTGCGGCCATAGTGTCTCCTCCCTCAAAAATGCAGGAATTTCATAGGTATTTCACAATAAACTTAACAATACATCGTTCTGTGCCGAATGTCAAGCAGAACGGAAAAGAACGCCCTCAGACTTTCCACATCTTGTTTGCAGATTGTTCAAAACTAACTCAAAGAAACTCCATTTTTATCCGGTACAATAAAGGTGCAGTCGGGAAGACAAGAACGAGATCCCCCATCTCCGGCTTTTGACTTTCCATAAATGCCATGCAGGCAGGATTCATGCGCAGCCCCGCAGCGGGTGCCGCGCCCCTAAAAAAATACTGTCCCCCACCTATGCGAGGCAATAGCCACGGCGGCGGACAGACTACCAACAACCTCCTAGCAGCCGCAAATGTTTAGGAGTTCTCATACACAGGCAGCGCCGCTTTCTCCTCCTTTCCACGGCGCTGCCTGTTTTTGTATTTTGGAGTCAACCTCTCCGTCAGCGCTTACGCGCTGCCACCTCCCCTAACGAGGGGAGGCTTTGGCATTTCGTAAAGCCTCCCCTCTTCGCCAGAGGCTCCCCTCGATAGGGGAGCTGTCGAGCGAATGCGAGACTGAGAGGTTAAAAACAAAATCCGCCTGAAAGGGCGGTTTTTGTTGTCTTCAGCGCATATCGTGCAGGCGCTCTGCCGGGAGGGAGGCTTGCAGCAGGCTCCATGCGGCGTCGAGGCTGTCGTTCAGCAGATAGGCCTGATTCTGCCGGACATAGAGGTAAATGGCGTTGGGGGTGCGGTAGGCCAGATGCATATCGTGCCACGCATACTTGCGGCTCGCCTCAGGCTTGTCCTGCTCGCCGGCCATCCAGACCGACAGTCCGTCGTCGTCCAGCAGCAGCCGGTAGAAGGGGCGGGGCAGGCCCATCTTTTTGATCTGGAGGCTCAGGGAGTGGAAGAACGTCCAGAAATAGACGGCCGGCACGCCCAGCGCCACCACGGCCAGCACCACCGTGAGCAGGGCTGCGCCGTCTTTCTGGCCCACCTGCGACAGGCAGACACAGGCAGACACCAGCAAAATGGCCGTGAACGCCAGAGGCCGGTGCCACGCCTTGCGGTGGCGCAGCAGGTCGAAGGCGGCAAAATCGTGGAAGGATGCAGCATCCATCTGGACGGAAACGGAGATCGGCTGAGACATAAAAATACCCTCCTTTTTGGTCATAGTACCATATTATTTTCCAACAATCAAGGATGATATTGCGCAGATGCCCTAAAATGTGCTAAAATAGGACGAAAAAGAAAGTTTATGGAGCGTTCGCTCTGACGGCGGACAGGCCGGATAAGGCGGAAGATGCGCGGCAGAATATCACAGAGAGGGAGGATGGGTGCGTGGGGCGCAGGATGACCCTGAAAGGGCAGATCAGTCTTTGCCTGGCGGCGTTTTTTCTGGCGCTGGCGGGGCAGATATTCTTGAGCTTTTACCAGTCCGGCACCGTGCTGCGGGAACTGGACGACCAGATGGGCAACTTCAACGCCATCAGCCGCTTCCAGAACGGTGTGGAGCGGAGTCTTTCGGCCATGGAAGATTACCGCTGGGAGTACGGCGACGCCAAAGCGCTGACAGAGGAGCTCCACAGCGCCTTCTCCATCACCAACGCATGGCTCTGGCGCATCGAGAGCGACCTTGGCACTGTGAGTGAAGAGCAGTATCTGCTCTACAATGCCGTTTCCACTACCTACGACAGCTACACCGCACTGGTGGACCAGCTGGAAGAAGCGGTAGCCGCCGGTCAGGACACGAAAGCCGCCCAGCTCTACTATAATAAGATCGTACCCTGCGGCGGCTATCTGCGCCAGTACACCCAGCAGCTGCTGAACACGGCCATCACCGACGCTCAGGGGACTTACACCACCGTGTCGGCCCTCAGCGACCGGGTCAAATGGGCGCAGACCGTCGTGGTGGCGCTCTGCCTTGCGCTGGGCTGCGTCATGGCCTTCTCGGTGCTGACGCTGCTGACCCCGGTGCAGCAGATGATCGGCGCCTCCCGGGAGGTCACCCGGGGCGAGTTCGACTCGCCCGACCTGCCTGCGCCCCGTCAGCCGGAAATGGCCCAGCTGACCGAAGCCTTCAACCACATGAAGCATTCGATGGCCGAGCAGGTGACCACCCTGCGGGAGAAAAACGAGATGGAGCGGGAGCTCCACCGCCAGAAGACGGAAGCTCTGGAATTACAGAACCGGATGGAGCGCAGCCGTTTGCAGCAGCTGCGCAGCCAGATCGACCCCCATTTCCTTTTCAACACCCTGAACGTCATTTTACAGACCGCCGGACAGGAAAAAGCCTACCGCACGCAGGCCCTCATCACGGCTCTGTCGCACCTGCTGCGCTACAGCCTGATGAGCAACGACGAGCAGGTGCCGCTGGCCCGGGAAGTGCGGATCGTGGATGAGTATTACTCGATTTATCACGTCCGCTTCGGCGACCGGGTGAAGATGGTGTGGCGAATCTCCGACTCCCTCGATTTGACGGAGACGATGGTGCCGTCCTTCATCTTGCAGCCCATCGTGGAGAATGCCTTCAAGCACGGCATCTCGCCCAAGGAAGAGGGCGGCGTGGTGCGCATCCGCATCAACCCGCTGCGGGATAAGGGGCTGCTCTATATCAGCGTCTGCGACAACGGCGTGGGCATCCGGCCCGAACAGCTGGCCCAGCTGAAAGCCGCGCTGGCCCAGCCCGGGGAGCGCTGGGAGCATATCGGCGTCTATAACGTGGCCGCACGGCTGCGGCTTCTGGATAAACGGGGGCGGCTGGTCATCCGCTCTCACCCGGGCCGGGGAACGGCCATCAGTATGTACCTGCCCCTTGTAGAACTTTTGGAGGAGGATTTGGACGATGATACGCCTGTTGATCGCGGATGACGAAAAGCTGGAGCGGGAGGCGCTTGCAGAGCTGGTCCAGCGCCGTTTTGAGCGGGAAGTGGTCCTGGAGGTGGCGGAAAATGGCCGCAAAGCTGCCGACACGGCGGTGCTGTGGGGCGCAGACCTCATCCTGATGGATATTGAGATGCCGGGCATGAGCGGTCTCGACGCTGCCCGCGCCGTGCTGGCCCAGCGGCCTTCCTGCCGGGTCATCTTCGTCACGGCCTACAGCCTGTTCCAGTATGCCCATGAGGCGGTGCATCTGGGGGCCTGCGACTATCTGCTCAAGCCGGTGGACCCCGACGAGCTGGAAGCCTCGGTGCGCCGGGCTATGCGGCAGATCGAGACGGAGCGGAAGCTGGAAGAGCTGGCCGCCGCCCAGCCCCAGCCGGAGCAGACGGAGACCGAAGAAGAGGCAGAAGACGCCCCCCGAGGAGAGCGAGAACAGCCAGACGGCCCTCGTCATGGCTCACGTCCGCCGCTACCTCGAGGATAACTATATGTTCGATCTGTCGCTGGACAGCGTGGGCGAGATCCTGCACATCAGCCCGGCCTACCTGTCGGCGCAGTTCAAGAAATACCAGAAGATGAACTTCCTCGACTGCCTCACCGAGCTGCGCATCAACGCGGCAAAGGAATTGCTGGCCGACCCCTTCCGCTCCTCGGCGGAGGTGGCGTCGATGGTGGGCTACGAGGATGCCAGCTACTTCGCCCGGGCGTTCAAGAAACGCACCGGCATGACTCCCACCCAGTACCGCCGTCAGGCCGGCCAGAAGGCAAAGGCCGACCCGGAGGCCGGGCTGTGAGCGGGCGGATGATTTCCCGCCGCAGTGTGCTGGCGCTGGCCGCCTGTACGGCGCTGGGCGCTGTGGGCTGCAGCAAGACGGAAGAGTACACCGGCCCGGAGCTCATCCTGCGCTACGCCGAGAACCAGCCCGAGGATTATCCCACCACGCAGGCCGCTCTGGCCTTCGCCGACCTTGTGGCTGAGCGGACGGAGGGGAGGGTCAAAGTCGTGGTCTACAGCGGCGGGGAGCTGGGGGCCGAACAGAGCGTCATCGAGCAGATGCAGTATGGCGGCATCGACTTTGCCCGCGTCTCTCTGAGCCAGCTGGCCGAGTATCTGCCGGCCCTGAGCGTATTGCTGCTGCCTTTTCTCTATACCGACGCGCCCCAGATGTGGCGGGTGCTGGACGGTGAGATCGGCGATGAATTCCTCTCCGGCCTCGGCGCGATGGACCTCGTGGGCCTGTCATGGTTCGACGCCGGCGTCCGCAGCTTCTACACCCGCGAAAAGGTGGAGACGCTGGCGGACCTCGCGGGGCTGACGCTCCGGGTGCAGGAGTCGGACATGATGAGCGAGATGATACTGGACCTCGGCGCAAAGCCCGCGCAGGTGGTCTACAGCCGGGTCTATGCAGCCCTGCACAACGCCGAGATAGACGGCGCGGAAAACAACTGGCCCAGCTATGAGGCCATGGGCCACTACGAGGTGGCCCCCTATTTCTTAAAGGATGAGCACACCCGTGTGCCGGAGCTGCAGCTGGCCAGCGAGGCCGCGATGGAAAAGCTGGCAGAGCTGGACGAGCGCTTCCCGGACATCATCCGCGCCTGCGGAAAGGAGAGCGCTCTGACCGAACGCCGCCTCTGGGCGGAGCGGGAGGCCAGCGCCGAGAAGCATATGAGGGAATGGGGCGTGGAGGTGACGACCCTCTCTGCCGCCGAGAAAGCCCGCTTCCGGGCGGCAGTCGAGCCCATGTACGCGGTTTTTGAGGAGCAGAGCTGCCTCATCCAGCGCATCCGCGAAGCCTGAAAAGTGCAAGATATATTACATTGTATTCATCTCGTTGGACAGTGTGCTGAATAAACCGCACTGTGACTTGTAAGAACTGCACAAAAGTGTTTCTCACATTTTTTTGAAAAACAGGATATTTTTCATAAGCCCTTGTTCTGACTTAAAAAAATTTGCTAAAGTGTGTACAGTAAATGAACGGACGGTGTGCGACCCGTGCAGAGCACACCGCCCTGAATGAGGAAAATCTAAGGAGGATTTTATCATGAAGAAGATTTCTCGTCGCAGCTTTCTGGCAGCAGCCGGTGTTTCCGCCGCTGCTCTGGCACTGACCGCCTGCGGTGGCTCCGGCAGCAGCACTGCTGCCTCTACCGCTTCCTCTGCTGCAGCTTCCACCGCTCCCGCCGGTGATGCCGCAGCTGCTGCTTCCGACCCGAAGGTGACTCTGGTCTACGCCGAGGTCAACCCGCTGGATACCATCGTCGGCCAGACCGGTTCTCACTTCAAGGAGAAGGTCGAGGAGCTGACCGGCGGCTCCGTCGTCGTCGATGTGCAGGCTTCCGGCGTTCTGGGCTCTGAGAACGACGTTCTGGACGCTATCCTCGGCGGCTCCACCTCCATCGACATCAGCCGTATCTCCGCTTTCGCACTGACCAGCTACGGCTGCAACAAGTCCAAGCTGCTGTCCATCCCCTTCACCTTCGAGAACCGCGCACACTTCTGGAACTTCGCCAACAGCGAGCTGGCACCTGAGTTCCTGAACGAGCCCCAGGAGCTGGGCCTGCCCGTTCGCGGCATCTTCTACGGCGAGGAGGGCTTCCGTCACTTCTTCACTGTCAAGCCCGTTTCCGGCATCGCTGATTTCAAGGGCCTGAAGCTGCGCGTGTCCAACGACCCCGTCATGAACGGCATGGTCGAGGGCCTGGGCGCTAACCCCACCGTCGTCTCCTTCGGCGAGCTGTACAGCGCACTGCAGACCGGCGTTGTCGATGGCGCTGAGCAGCCCATCGCAAACTACAAGTCCAACGCCTTCCCCGAGGTCGCTAACAACCTGATCCTCGACGGCCATACTCTGGGCGCTGTGCAGGCTGTCATCACCGACAACGCCTGGAACAAGCTGACCGAGAACCAGCAGGCTGCCGTCATGGAGGCTGCTGCGGATACGCAGGCCTTCAACGCTGACCTGTCCGAGACCGCTGAGAACAAGGTCCTCGACGAGCTGAAGTCTTCCGGCTGCAACGTCATCGATGTCCCCGATAAGGCTCCCTGGCAGGAGGCTTGCGCTAAGGTCATCAGCGAGAACACTTCCGATCAGGCTGAGCTGTATCAGCAGCTGCTGGATATGAAGGCCTGATAAAAGCGCCTTTATCCTGAAGTAGTACATAGCCCGGCGGGGACTACGGGATACGCCCGCAGACCCGCCGGGCTTTTTATAAGAGTATGGAGGAGATCCTATGCCGAAAATCTTTACCACTCTGGATAAGATCAAGCCGGCGTACGACGTCACCTACAAAGTGGTCCTGTTTATCTGCAAGCTGCTGCTGATTGCAGATATTCTCATCACCACCATGTCGGTCATTGGTCGTTACGTCCCGTTCATCCCGGACCCCGCATGGACGGAAGAGGTCGTTCTGACCTGCATGAGCTACATGGCCGTGCTGAGTGCCGCTCTGGCCATCCGCCGCGGCGCACACATCCGGATGACCGCATTTGACGTCTACCTGCCCAAGATCGTCGTCAAGGTGCTGGACATCCTCGCCGATCTGGCGGTCTGCATCCTCGGCCTCATCATGCTGGTTGTGGGCTGGAACTACGCCACCACCCTGGGCGGCCGCGGCTTCTATGTCTCGATGCCCTGGCTGAGCCGTTTCTGGATGTACTTCCCCGTGCCTCTGGCCGGTGTCGCCATGATCATCTTTGAGATCGAGGCGCTGTACAATCACATCAAGAGCTTTTTTGTAAAGGAGGAGAACTAATATGACAGTCCAGACACTGGCAATCGTTGTCCTTCTTGTCAGCTTCTTCGTCATGATCTTCCTGCGTTTCCCCATCGCATACGCCGTTGGCCTGTCCAGCGTGCTCTGCCTGATGGTGCAGGGTCAGGCACTGACCGATGTCTGCCGCCTGATGGTCAAGGGCATCTCGTCCTTCAGCCTGATGGCCGTCCCCTTCTTCATCACCATGGGCGTCCTCATGGGCAGCGGCGGCATCTCCGAAAAGCTGATCGCTCTGGCTGACGCCTGCGTCGGCTGGATGCGCGGCGGCATGGCAATGGTCAATATCGTTGCTTCCTACTTCTTCGGCGGCATTTCCGGTTCTGCTTCCGCAGATACCGCTTCCATCGGCTCCATCATGATCCCCATGATGGTCGATCAGGGCTACGACGCCGACTTCTCCACCGCTGTCACCATCACCTCCTCCTGCGAGGGCCTGCTGGTTCCCCCGAGCCATAACATGGTCATCTACGCCACCACCGCCGGCGGCATCTCCGTGGGCAGCCTGTTCCTGGCTGGCTACCTGCCCGGCGCTCTGCTGGCCATCGTCCTGATGATCGGCTCCTACATCATCTCCGTCAAGGAGAATTACCCCAAGGGCTCTCCCTTCACCATCAAAGGCTTCATCAAGCAGCTGGGTACCTCTATCTGGGCTCTGGCCGCAGTCGTCATCGTCGTGTTCGGCGTTGTGGGCGGTGTGTTCACTGCTACGGAGTCCGCTGCTATCGCAGTTATCTACTCTCTGCTGGTCTCCGTCTTCGTCTATAAGGGCCTGGACTGGAAGGGCGTCTGGCACGCTCTGGACGAGTGCGTCAACACTCTGTCCATCGTCCTCATCCTGATCGCCACCTCTGCAGTGTTCGGCAACTGCCTGACCATGCTGCACGTGCCTGATCTGGCCGCAAACGCCATCACCAGCGTCACCAGCAACCCCTATATCATCGCACTGCTCATCGACCTCATCATCCTGGTTCTGGGCTGCATCATGGATATGGCTCCCATCATCCTGATCGCTACCCCCATCCTGCTGCCCATCGCCACCTCCATTGGCATCGACCCCATCCAGTTCGGTATCATCATGGTCCTGAACTGCGGCATCGGCCTGCTGACTCCCCCTGTCGGCGCGGTTCTGTTCATCGGCTCTGCCGTGGCAAAGCGCCCCATGGAGAAGGTCGTCAAGGCTACTCTCCCGTTCTATCTGTGCATGTTCATCGCTCTGCTGCTGCTGACCTATGTGCCTGACATCAGCCTCGCTATCCCGAAGCTGCTGGGCGGCTACGTCAGCCCCATCACCAACCCGCTTGGCCCGGTGTTCATCCACTGATAAGCTGATCAGCTCATCCTCCTCCGGATGACAGGATAAACGGAAAGCCCCCGCCTGCAAAGGCGGGGGCTTTCCGGCGTTATAGGATCGTCTGAAGTGCCGGAGCACTGCATTTCATGAGCTTTTTCAGGGTCAGTTCCTGCTGAGAGATTTGATACAGCAGCCGTGCGGCCAGCTCTTCGGGCGGGGCGGACAGCCCGGGCCGGAAGGCGTGTGCTGCCCGGGTGAAGGCTTGGATGCCCTCTTCTGTCTCAAGCACCACCAGCTGGGTATGCCCCCGCAGCAGGGCGAACAGTCCGACCTGATACTCCCGGGTGTCCAGCAGAAGCTCCATCTCGTCGGCGGTGAGGACGAGGATGTCCGCGAAGGGGAGAAATTGAATCACCGTGTCCCGCAGGGTCTTTTCGCCGGGCCAGAGGGCCGGGCGGAGAGAGGGAACAAAGCAGACCGGCACACCGGCGGTGCGGGCGGTGTCCAGCGCGGCAAGATGGGTGTAGCGGCAGGGGCTGTCCACGAGGCAGGCGCTGGAAAAGGCCAGCATTTCAGCATCTGCGGCCCAGTCAGCGCCCAGCTGTTCGGGTGCATAGAGCAGCTCCGAAGAACGGGTGCGGCAGCCTAGCTGTTCGCCGCCGCCGTCGAACAGCAGCGGCGTGGGGGCGCGGGAGGTGAAGCAGACCCGGCGGATGTCCACACCGGCAGCAGATAAAGCGTCTGCGATGCGGTGTCCGAAAGCATCCTCGCCAAGCTGCGTTAAAAGAGAGGCTCTGCCGCCCTGTGCGGCATAAGCCAGTGCCAGCGAGGCGGCGCTTCCACCCATGCGGGGAGAAAACGTCTCTGCCGACGCCAGCGGCGCGGTGCTGTTCAATTCCAGCCACGCTTCGCCCAGACAATATAAAGTCTTGCCCGGCATGATGCACCCTCCCTTCTGCCTGTTTTCAAAAACAAACTACAGTATACACCCATCCGGGCGTTTGTGCAAATGGAGAGCTTGACAGCTTCGGTCGGATTGTGATAAACTGACGCAATATGGCAGTATATCTGAAATTTGAATGATAAAAATGTGACATTTGACGAGGAGAACATGAGCCTTACCAAACAGTATTTCAAATACGTCAGCCAGAACATCTTCGGCCTGCTGGGGACGTCCTGCTACATCCTGGCCGACACCTATTTCATCTCGCAGGCGGCAGGCACCAGCGGTGTGGCTCTGCTGAACCTCTGTCTGCCCATCTACAACTTCATCTTCGCCATCGGCTCCATGCTGGGCCTCGGCGCGGCCACCCGCTACGCCATCCTCCGGGCGCAGGGCGATGAGCGCTCGGAGCGCTATTTCTCCAACGCCCTGCTCTGGGCGCTGGTGTTCGCCCTGCCCTTCATGCTGGCGGGCATCTTCTGCCCCGAGGTGCTGCTGCGGTTCATGGGCGGCGACGCGGAGATCGTTGCACTGGGCGTGGGGTACGCCCGCATCTTCCTGCTGTTCACGCCCTTCTTCATGTGCAACTACATCGTCTCAGCCTTTGTCCGCAACGACGGCGACCCCTCGCTGGCCATGGTGGCGACCCTCTGCGGAAGCCTCTTCAACGTGGTGTTCGACTATATCTTCATGTTCCCCATGGGCCTCGGCCTGCCCGGTGCGGCGCTGGCGACGGCAGTCTCGCCGGTGCTGAGCATTGCGATCTGCAGCCGCCACTTCTTCAAAAAGAGCAGCACCGTCCGCCTTGTGCGGCAGCTGCCCTCGCCGAAGCTGCTGGCCCAGAGCTGCCAGCTGGGCGTCTCGGGCTTCGTGGGAGAGATGTCCTCCGGCGTGACCACCACCGTCTTCAACCTGCTGCTCCTGCGTCTGGCGGGCAATGTGGCCGTGGCGGCTTACGGCGTCGTGGCGAACTACGCGCTGGTGGCGACCGCTATCTTCAACGGCGTAGCCCAGGGCGCACAGCCGCTGGTCAGCAGGTGCTACGGCAAAAACGATGCCGCCGGTGCCCGCAAGCTCCTGCTGCTGGGCAGCGGAACAGCGCTTGCGCTGGCGGCGGCACTCTATGCAGTTCTGTTCGGGTTCACCGGGCCGATCGTCGCGGTCTTCAACAGTGAGAACTCAGCCCTCATGGCGCAGTATGCCTTCAGCGGGATGCGCATCTACTTCCTCGGCTATTTCTTCGCGGGCTTCAATATCGTGGCCGCCGGCTATCTGGGCGCGGTGGACCGCCCCGCAGAGGCTTCTGCGACGTCGCTTTCCCGCGGCATCGTGGCCATCGTGGCCTGCTCTCTGGTGCTGAGCGCCCTCTTCGGGATGAACGGCGTCTGGGCCGCGTTCCCGGCCTCGGAGGCCATCACGGCCTGCCTGACCCTCTTCCTGCTGAAGCGGAAAAAACGAACCGCTTAAATAAACAATTCCTGTTCCAACCGCTGCTGCTCGGGCGAAAGCTCGGGCAGTGCGCTCCGACCGGCCATCGCCCGCCACTGCGTGGGAGATTGGCCGGTCGTTTTTTTGAAGACGCGGCAGAGGTAGTTGGCCCCCGAGAAACCGCAGAGGCTGGCGATGACATCCAGCGTGTACTCCCGGTGGAGCAGCAGACGCATGGCGGCTTCTATGCGGACGCTGGTGAGATACCGCCCCGGCGAGACGCCCAGCGCCGCCGTAAAGGCCCGGACGAGGTGGCTCTTGGAGACACCCAGCCGCTCGCTCAGCTCTTCCACGCCGTAGAGCCCGGCGTAGTTCCTGCGGATGTCCTCGATGGCGGCGGCCACCAGCGGGGGCAGGGCAGGGGCGGCGCTGTCGGCGTCTGAGAGCTCGCACAGCAGCGCGAAGGCCAGCTGACTGCGCACTCGCTCCGAGGCGTCCCGCTCTTCGGCAAGGCGCCCCATCAGCTCTGCCGCCGCCGGGCAGGTCTCGCCCCGGGCGAGGAAGGGCATCTCGGAAAGCCCTGCGAGGAACTGTTCCGCTGCCTGCCCGGTGAGCTGGACGCAGAGCAGATGGCACTCGTTTTCCGGCGCGAGGGTCAGCGGCCCCCGGCTCAGCACGAGATGGCCCGCTGCGGCGTTCTGGGGCGGCAGCAACAGGGCAGAACCTGCCGGCATCAGTTCGGGATCGGACAGTGAGACGACACATTTTCCGCTGGAAATGAGGCAGACCCAGAGCCCTTCGCCCCGCAGGGTGAGGGGCTCTTCCGGCTGGGCATCCTCCACGATGCCGAGGGCGGCAGTCGTGCTGGGAGAGTAAATCAATATCTGACACCTCAAATCAATAAAATGCTATTTTATAACACAAAATAATCTGCTATTATAATAGCAATGAAACGGCTCATCGTCAAGCTGAGCCTTTGAGTGCAACAACATCAATGGAGGAAAAAGCTTTATGGCTTCTATCAGCTGCCAGCATATCTACAAGATCTACCCCGGTGCTACGGCTCCTTCCGTCACCGATTTCAACCTGGAGATCCAGGACAAGGAATTCATCATCTTCGTCGGCCCCTCTGGCTGCGGTAAGTCCACCACCCTGCGCATGATCGCCGGTCTGGAGGAGATCTCCAAGGGCGAGATGTACATCGGCGGCCGCCTCATCAACGATGTTCCCCCGAAGGACCGCGACATCGCCATGGTCTTCCAGAGCTACGCTCTGTACCCCCACATGACCGTCTACAAGAACATCGCTTTCGGTCTGGAACTGCGCAAGACCCCGAAGGACGAGATCGACCGCCGCGTCCACGAGGCTGCTAAGATCCTGGAGATCGAGCACCTGCTGGACCGCAAGCCCAAGGCTCTGTCCGGTGGTCAGCGCCAGCGTGTCGCTCTGGGCCGTGCAATGGTCCGTAACCCGGCAGTCTTCCTGCTGGACGAGCCTCTGTCCAACCTGGACGCTAAGCTGCGTACCTCCATGCGCACCGAGATCATCAAGCTGCACAAGAAGCTGGCTACCACCTTCATCTACGTTACCCACGACCAGACCGAGGCTATGACCATGGGCGACCGTATCGTTGTTATGAAGGACGGCATCATCCAGCAGGTCG
>ENA-OQCU01000483-OQCU01000483.1-human-gut-metagenome-genome-assembly--contig:-NODE-483-length-18023-cov-3.912215_pt1 | contig 18023 bp, 19 predicted proteins | sample MGYA00242504_ERZ504590 | MGnify/ENA primary metagenome ERZ504590 (study PRJEB26092, sample SAMD00036318) | human gut metagenome | host: Homo sapiens | study: EMG produced TPA metagenomics assembly of... | reverse complement strand
TGACCGCCTTGCCGCCAAGGCTCACCTGTCTGAGGGTGACCGTATCGCTTATGATAAGGCGGTGGACCGTTATAACGTGAGCCGTATTGTGGAAAATGATATCCGTGAACAGGCTGTCGCGGAAGGACGTTTGGAGGGACGTTTGGAGATCGCCCGTAAACTGAAAGAGAACGGTTTTTCCATTGCGGATATTGTCCGGATTGCCGGACTTTCGCCAGAAGAAATTGATAAGCTGTAACGGCGTGTACGAATTTCTTTATAAAGCAGTGCTCATTCGGGAAAAAGACTTTTTTTCAGAATGCTACAGCAAAAAATGATAATGAATGGTGAAGTGATATAAGTATCATGATAAAGCATTGAAAAATGTATGAGCAATAAAATATATCCCATCGGAATCTAGAATTTCGAGAAAATCCGTCAGGACGGTTATTTCTATATTGATAAAACGGCCTGGGTGTACCAGATGGTAAAGACCGGAAGTTACTACTTCCTGAGCCGCCCGCGACGTTTCGGAAAGAGCCTGCTCATCTCTACCTTGGAAGCTTACTTTCAAGGTAAGAAGGAGTTGTTTGAAGGTCTGGCGATGGAGAAGCTGGAAAAGGACTGGATCAGATATCCTGTTCTGCATCTGGATCTGAACATCGAGAAGTATGATACTCCGGAGAGTCTGGATAAGATTCTGCATGATAATCTGGATGCCGAACTGCATGAGTTTGCTGAAGCGAGAGGAGTGTCATACGACAAGCTTTGTGACTATTTGAAAGCATATTATGACGGCTATCACTTTACACATCATTCTATCGGCATGTACAATCCGTTTAGTTTGCTCAATACGTTCAAATATAAGGAATTCGGCAGTTATTGGTTCGAGACGGGTACTCCTACCTATCTGGTGAAACTGCTGAAGAAGCATCATTACGACTTGGAACGGATGCCCCACGAGGAAACGGACTCCCAGGTGCTGAACAGTATAGATTCGGAATCCACCAATCCCATTCCGGTGCTCTATCAGAGCGGCACCTCACTATAAAGGGATATGATGAAGAATTTGGAATGTACCGTTTAGGTTTTCCGAACCGGGAAGTGGAAGAGGGGTTTGTACGTTTCCTGCTCCCTTTTTACGCGAACGTAAATAAGGTGGAATCTCCCTTTGAGATTCAGAAATTTGTCCGTGAGGTGCGTTTCGGTGATTATGACTCCTTCTTCCGCCGTCTGCAAAGTTTCTTTGCGAATACTACCTACGAAGTGATCCGCGAACAGGAACTGCATTATGAGAATGTGTTTTTCATCGTATTCAAGCTTGTCGGCTTCTATACCCAAGTGGAATATCATACGAGCAAAGGACGCATTGACCTTGTCCTGCAGACTGACAAGCTTATCTATGTGATGGAATTCAAGCTGGACGGCACGGCCGAGGAGGCTTTGCAACAGATTCATGACAAGCATTACGCGCTTCCCTTTGCTTCGGACGGACGGAAGCTCTTTTAAATAGGGGTGAACTTCAGTGCTGAAACCCGCAATATCGAAAAGTGAATAGTAGAAGAATGAAATGTAGAAAGGAAACAGAGTCCGAAGAAAAGAGGTGCACACTGCTGCAATATCCGGTGAAACTTGGTACAAGATCCGCGGAATCTTGTACCAAAGTTTTTGTAATCTTGTGACGGGTGACGGCTAGTTCCTTTGAACATTGCAAAGATAACTTCACGTCCGTGCGGCGTGATCTCTTCTGACCCCTTGGCGGATTGCAGGGAGTTTACGGGGACACGGGGACAGTGGGGACACCCCCTTTTTTCCTCACACACGCATGCGTGTACCTATAAAGGGAGGATAAGTGGGGTGATATATTCCCTTGCCGTCCACACTTACCGATACTTCTTATTTGGTGAAACGTTTGAGTCTGATGAGGACGGTGCTTTCGGTTATTCTCCCTGTCGTGCGTTTTTTTTCAGAAGTTCCGGCCGGATATAATCCTGTGGGAAGGCAGGGGAAAGATGATTTTCCCACCTAGTTATATCGCGCGTGCGTGTGTGAGAAATTGGGGTCTGTCCCTGCTGTCCCCACTGTCCCTGCTTGGGAGAGCCGGTATGAACTGCCATCTTTAAATTCTCAATTTTTAATCTCCCTCCGTATCAACGTTTCCTCGTCCTACGAGAGGAAACAAGCTCGTACCGGCTTCTTGCCGGAACGTTCCACGCCTTTGCCGGGATGATTTTTCTTATTATCCGCACTGTTGCTGTGGAAATCATAGACCGCTTGTACGTAGTTTATCGCCCCATGGGGATTTTATTGCCGGTGGTGTTTTCCTACGGCGGTGTGGAATTGCTGAGGGTAGGGGAGACTTTCCATAGCCGTACAAAAAAAGCATACGCTTCCATGAACGGGCTGCATAAAGACAGCATCTGCTTTTATGAATATTACTTGAAGATACCGGATTATCGCGTACCGAAGTCCTGCAAGCTGGTGGATTCCGTATGGTCCACGGTGTTTGATGTGTTCGCCTGCTTGTTGGCAGGGGATGACGAGGAAGTTTATTGGTGCTGCGGCCGTCTGGCCGACCGGAGCATCGTGGTGATGGACGGGGCCGGAAGGTATTACCATGTGGAAAAAGGAAAGAGGAAGCGGTACATTGCCGCTAACCTTCCCGAACCCGGTGAGCAGGACTTCGACACGGCTGTAAAGAAGCTGAAAGAGGAAGCCGGACAGCGGGCGGAGGAAACGGACCGGCAGAAGAGAAGGAACGAGGAAGCGAAAAGGCGGAAGAGGCTGGAGGAGATAAGAGATGCCCTTCCGTACCGTATGGGCATGAAATGGGGCTTGAAACTGGGGGAACGTATCATCGTTCCTCCCAAATACAGAAAGATTCTTCCTCCTGTGGGCGTTTATTGTGCTTTTGAAGAGAGCGCCTGCCGGTGGGGGGTGATGGCACTGGACGGGAAAGTGATGGTGGAAGCCCGCTACCAGGAGGTGGATATAGAAAACAACGGCACGGTACACCTGACCGTCATTCCCGGCAAAGTGAAGACCGTCAAACTGTAAGTGTTTCCGGAATGAAACACAAATGACGCGAATGACATAAATTAAAAATCAAGATAAATTTATGCCATTCGCGTCATTTGTGTTCTAAAAAAAAGTGAGCATCTGCCTGAGTTTGCACATACATTCAGAAAGGTTTCTATTATTACAGAATTTTTTCCATAATAAGCACCATTTCTTTCTTTTTTCACAATTTTTTTTCTGTACTTTTGCGCTCAAATTTAAAAACCATTTTTTATAACCCAATATGGCAAATGTGATTAAATTACACAAAGGCTTGAACATCAACCTGAAAGGGAAACCTGCTCAGGAGTTCTTTGACGTGAAGCAGCCGGACATCTATGCGATAGTGCCCGATGATTTTCATGGCGTGACTCCTAAAGTCGTGGTCAAGGAACAGGAATATGTGACGGCCGGGGGAACATTGTTTGTTGACAAGAACCACCCCGAAGTGAAGTTCGTATCTCCGGTAAGCGGTGTCGTTACCAGCGTGGAGAGAGGCGAACGTCGTAAAGTCTTAAGCATCTCCATTGCAGCTGCAAAGGAGCAGGATTACGAAGAGTTTGGAAAGAAGGATGTTTCGACTCTGACAGGCGAGCAGGTAAAAGCCGCCCTGCTGGAAGCCGGACTTTTTTCATTCATTATCCAGCGCCCCTACATCGTGGTGGCTGATCCGAATGCCAAGCCGAAAGGCATCTTTGTTTCTGCATTTGACACTAACCCATTGGCTGCTGATTTCGAATTTGTTCTGAAAGGCCAGGAAAAAGATTTCCAGACTGGTCTGGACGCACTGGCAAAGATGGCAAAGACGTATCTGAATATCAGCGTAGAGCAGAAGAGCCCTGCACTGACCAACGCCAAAAATGTAACTGTAACTGCCTTCGACGGTCCTAACCCCGCCGGAAACGTAGGCGTTCAGATTAACCACATCAGTCCTATCAACAAAGGCGAAACTGTTTGGACGCTCCGTGCGGAAGAAGTGATCTTCATCGGACGCCTGTTCAACACAGGTCGCGTAGACCTTACCCGTACTATCGCCCTGACCGGTTCGGAAGTGAAGAAACCGGCTTATTGCAAGCTGAAAGTAGGAGCCTTGCTGACAGATATTTTTGCAGGACGTGTGAACGGAGGTAAAAACTTACGCTACATTAACGGTAACGTGCTGACCGGAACTTTGGTGAAGCCAAACGGATTCCTGGGTGCGCACGCTACAAGTCTTACTGTGATTCCCGAAGGGGATGACCGGCACGAATTCCTGGGCTTTATCATGCCGCGTACCGATCAGTACAGTGCCAACCGCAGTTATTTCAGCTGGTTGTGCGGTAACAAGGAATACACACTGGATGCCCGTATCAAAGGTGGCGAACGCCACATGATCATGTCCGGCGAGTATGACAAAGTATTCCCGATGAGCATTTTCCCCGAATATTTAATTAAAGCTATCATTGCCGGCGATATTGACCGCATGGAAGCACTTGGTATTTACGAAGTGGCTCCCGAAGACTTCGCTGTATGTGAATTCGTTGACTCTTCCAAATTGGAATTGCAACGCATCGTACGTCAGGGCTTGGACATGCTTCGCAAGGAAATGTGCTAAATAATTAAAAACTAAGAATTAAAAGTTAATGAAAGCGTTAAGAAATTATCTCGACAAGATAAAGCCAAACTTTGAAGAGGGCGGCAAACTCCACGCGTTTCGTTCGGTGTTCGACGGTTTCGAAACATTCTTGTTCGTACCCAACAGCACTTCGAAAACAGGAGTTCACATTCATGATGCGATTGACAGCAAGCGTATCATGTCAATGGTGGTTATTGCGTTGATACCGGCCCTGTTGTTCGGTATGTACAACGTAGGTTACCAGCACTTCTTGGCTGTAGGCCAGGAGGCAGGTTTCTTTGAAAAGTTCATTTATGGTTTCCTGGCTGTTCTGCCTAAGATTATCGTATCATACGTAGTCGGTCTGGGAATCGAATTTGTGGTGGCACAATGGAAGAACGAAGAAATTCAGGAAGGTTTCCTGGTATCCGGTCTGTTGATCCCGATGATCGTTCCTGTGGAATGTCCGTTGTGGATTCTGGCTGTCGCTACAGCATTCTCTGTTATCTTCGCTAAGGAAGTATTCGGCGGTACAGGTATGAATATCTTCAACCCTGCATTGATTACCCGTGCTTTCTTGTTCTTCGCTTATCCTACCAAAATGTCCGGTGATGCCGTTTGGGTAAGCACTGACAGCATTTTCGGTATCGGTGGCGGACAGGTAGTGGACGGTTTTACCGGCGCTACGATGTTGGGACAGGCTGCTACAGCCGCTCCGGGTGCAAGCGAACTGATTAATGTGAACGGTACTCCCGCTACCATGTGGGATATGGTTGTAGGTTTGATTCCGGGTTCTATCGGTGAAACCAGCGTTATCGCTATCGCACTGGGTGCCATCATCCTGTTGTGGACAGGCGTGGCAAGTTGGAAGACCATGTTCTCTGTCTTTGCCGGTGGTATCGTGATGGGATTGATCTTCAATGTATTCGGCTCTACAGATAACATGATGGCTCAGTTGCCTTGGTACGAACACATCGTATTGGGCGGTTTCTGCTTCGGTGCCGTGTTCATGGCTACCGACCCTGTGACTTCCGCACGTACGGAAAAGGGTAAGTTCATCTACGGCTTCCTGATCGGTGTGATGGCTATCGTTATCCGTGTGTTGAATCCGGGTTATCCCGAAGGTATGATGCTTGCCATCCTGCTGATGAACATCTTCGCTCCGCTGATTGACTACTGTATCGTGCAGAAAAACATCACAGCCCGCGAAAACAGATTAAAATCAACTAACAACTAAAATATCGGACATTATGAATACTAATAGTAATAGTTATACTATCATCTATGCTTCGATAATGGTTGTTATCGTAGCATTCCTGTTGGCATTCGTGTCTTCTTCTCTGAAAGAAAAACAGTACCAGAATGTAGAACAGGACACAAAGAAACAAATTCTGGCAGCTTTGAACGTTTATGACGTAAAAGATGTGAATGCAGAATATGATAAATATGTGAAAGAAGACGATTTGATGCAGGCAGACGGTTCTTTGGTAAAGAACGATGCTGCTTTCCAGACTTCTTATAAAGGTGAAATCGCTAACGGACGTCTTCATGTATTCGTTTGCGACGTGGATGGTCAGACCAAATATGTGCTGCCTATTTATGGTGCCGGTCTTTGGGGACCTATCTGGGGATACATCGCATTGAATGATGACAAAGACACTGTATATGGCGTTTACTTCTCTCATCAAGGAGAAACTCCGGGTCTGGGTGCAGAAATCACCACTACTAAGTTCCAGGATCAGTTCTTGGGCAAACATGTAATGGAAAACGGTACTGTAGCTTTGGGTGTTGAAAAACACGGCAAGGTGGCAAAACCCGATTATCAGGTAGACGGTATCTCAGGTGGTACTATCACTTCTAAGGGTGTAGATGCGATGATTAAGGATTGCCTGAGCATGTACAATTCATTTTTAACTAATAAATAAGAGGAGGGTAAATAGAATATGAGCGCATTATTTTCTAAAAAGAATAGAGAAGTTCTTTTAACTCCGCTGGGTTTGAATAACCCTGTCACCGTACAGGTGCTCGGTATCTGTTCTGCACTGGCTGTAACGGCTCAGCTGGAACCGGCTATCGTGATGGGTCTTTCCGTAACCATTATTACAGCCTTCTCGAACTTCGTTATCTCCTTGTTGCGTAACACCATTCCCAACCGTATCCGTATCATCGTCCAGTTGGTGGTTGTTGCCGCATTGGTAACTATCGTTAGTGAAATTTTGAAAGCGTTCGCATACGATGTAAGTGTGCAGCTTTCTGTATATGTAGGTCTGATTATTACCAACTGTATCCTGATGGGACGTCTGGAAGCGTTTGCTATGATGAACGGTCCTTGGGAATCATTCCTGGATGGTATCGGTAACGGATTGGGTTATGCCAAAATCCTGATTATCGTGGCATTCTTCCGTGAACTGCTGGGAGCCGGTACATTGTTTGGCTTCCAGGTTATCCCGCAGGCTGTTTATGACTTGGGCTACCTGAACAACGGCTTGATGTTGATGCCTCCTATGGCGTTGATTATCTGTGCTTGTATCATTTGGTACCAACGTGCAAAACACAAAGAATTGCAGGAAAGTAATAATTAATCCCCGTTATAAAACGAAAAGAATATGGAATATTTAAGTTTGTTTGTAAAGTCCATCTTTGTGGACAATATGATTTTCGCATACTTCCTGGGGATGTGTTCTTACCTGGCAGTATCGAAGAACGTAAAGACAGCCGTAGGTCTGGGTGCAGCCGTTACTTTCGTGTTGATTGTAACTCTGCCGGTGAACTATTTGCTGGAAAATTACGTACTGGCACCTAATGCGCTGATTGATGGAGTAGACCTCAGCTTCTTGAGCTTTATCCTGTTTATTGCCGTTATTGCCGGTATCGTTCAGTTGGTGGAAATGGCGGTTGAACGTTTCAGCCCGTCGCTCTATGCTTCATTGGGTATCTTCCTTCCGCTGATTGCTGTAAACTGTGCCATCATGGGTGCTTCATTGTTTATGCAGCAACGTCATTTCATCAACATTGGCGAGGCAACTACTTACGCTTTGGGCTCAGGTATCGGTTGGGCACTGGCTATTATCGGTCTGGCTGCCATCCGTGAAAAAATGGCTTACTCTGATGTTCCCGCTCCTTTGAAAGGTCTGGGTATCACTTTCATCACTGTAGGTTTGATGGCAATGGCATTTATGTGTTTCTCTGGTTTGAAAATCTAAAAGGAAAGGAATAAGACAATGGATATGAATTTAATATTAGCTAGTATTGGAGTATTCCTTGGAATTATCCTTCTGCTCGTTGTTATTTTGCTGGTAGCTAAGCAGTATCTTACTCCGAGCGGCAAAGTAAAGATAACTATCAATGGAGAGAAAGAACTGGAAGTAGAACAAGGTTCAACTTTGCTGAACACCCTGTCTGTCAATGGCATCTACCTGTCATCGGCTTGTGGTGGTAAAGGTTCTTGCGGTCAATGTAAATGCCAGGTTGTAGAAGGCGGCGGTGAGATTCTTCCTTCTGAAAAGGGACATTTCAGCCGTAAACAACAACAGGATCATTGGCGTCTGGGTTGCCAGGTGAAAGTAAAAGGTGACCTGGGCATCAAGATTGATGAATCTGTACTGGGTGTTAAGGAATGGGAATGCGAAGTAATCAGCAACAAGAACGTTGCCACTTTCATCAAAGAGTTTATTGTGGCTTTGCCGAAAGGTGAACACATGGACTTCGTTCCGGGTTCATACGCTCAGATTAAGATTCCTAAATTTGAAATGGACTACAACAAGGATATCGATAAAGACCTTATCGGTCCGGAGTATCTGCCCGCATGGGAAAAATTCGGTTTGTTCGGCTTGAAATGTAAGAATACGGAAGAAACCATCCGTGCTTACTCTATGGCCAACTATCCTGCCGAGGGTGACCGTATCATGCTGACAGTGCGTATCGCTACTCCTCCGTTCAAACCGAAAGATCAGGGTCCCGGCTTTATGGATGTGAATCCGGGTATCGCTTCATCTTACATTTTCACGCTGAAACCGGGTGACAAGGTAACGATGAGTGGTCCTTACGGAGACTTCCACCCGATCTTCGATTCTAAGAAGGAAATGATTTGGGTAGGTGGTGGTGCCGGTATGGCTCCGTTGCGTGCGCAGATTATGCACATGACCAAGACACTGCACACTACCGACCGTGAACTTCACTATTTCTATGGTGCGCGTGCATTGAACGAAGTATTCTATCTGCAAGATTTCCAACAATTGGAAAAAGACTTCCCGAACTTCCACTTCCATCTGGCTTTGGACCGTCCGGATCCCGCAGCCGATGCAGCAGGCGTGAAGTATACCGCAGGTTTCGTTCACAATGTGATGTATGAAACTTATCTGAAGGATCATGAAGCTCCCGAAGATATTGAATACTACATGTGTGGCCCCGGCCCGATGTCTAATGCAGTTGTTAAGATGCTGGATAGTCTGGGTGTTGAGCCTTCTTCTATCATGTACGACAACTTCGGAGGATAATATCAGGATATCCTTTTATTAATAATGAAAATAAGCCCGGTAAAAGTGAACTTTTATCGGGCTTTTTCTTTACTTTTGTATAAAACGAAAATGAATATGATAGAGAACATACTAGCCAATTTGAAAATTGAGCGGCTGAACCCGATGCAAGAGGCGTCCATCAATGCTTGGAAAGAGGGAAAAGACCTAATATTATTGTCTCCTACGGGATCCGGCAAGACGTTAGCTTATCTGTTGCCTTTGGTGCAGAGTTTGAAGCCTGGTATAACAGGCGTACAGGCTATAGTGCTGGTTCCTTCCCGGGAACTGGCTTTACAAATAGACCAGGTATTTAAATCCATGAACACACCCTTCAAGGCTGTAAGTTGTTATGGAGGACGACCGGCCATGGAAGAGCACCGTACCATCAAAGGGGTGCAGCCATCAGTTATCATCGGTACTCCGGGCCGTATGAATGATCATCTTTCCAAACAGAATTTTGATGCAGATACGGTCACAACTCTGGTAATCGATGAATTTGACAAATGCCTGGAGTTTGGCTTCCAGGAAGAGATGGCGACTGTCATAGGACAGTTGCCCAACTTGCAACGCCGGTTTTCTGTTGTCGGCTACCGATGCGGAAGAGATTCCGCAGTTTACGGGGCTGGACAAGACCATTAAATTGAATTTTTTAAATCCGGAAGAGCAGCTTACCCACCGTCTGCATTTATATAAGGTACTGTCTCCGGAAAAAGACAAACTTGAAACCTTATATAAATTGCTTTGTACCTTGGGAAGCCAATCGACATTGGTTTTCTGTAATCACCGTGAAAGTGTGGAACGGGTAGGGAAGTATCTTCAATCCCAGAAGTTTCAATGTGGCATTTTTCATGGCGGCATGGAACAGGATGACCGCGAACGCTCCCTATATAAATTCCGCAACGGAAGTTGCCATGTGCTTATTTCTACCGATCTGGCCGCTCGCGGACTGGATATCCCCGAAATAGAGAATGTAGTACATTATCATCTGCCTGCCAATGAAGACGGATACATTCACCGCAACGGACGTACCGCCCGCTGGGAAGCCGAAGGTAATTCTTATGTTATCCTTCATGCCGAAGAAACAGTGCCCGCATATATAACCGATGAGCCGGAGGAGTTCATTTTACCCGAAGTCACCCCCCAAACCTTCTTTACCCGAATATGTGACATTATATATAGGAAAAGGCAAGAAAGATAAAATCAATAAGATAGATATTGTGGGATTTCTCTTTAAAAAAGGAAACCTTAATAAAGACGAAATAGGACGGATTGATGTAAAAGACCACTATTCTTTTGCAGCCGTATCTCGCAAAAAGATAAAACAAACTTTGAATTTAATACGAAATGAGAAGATAAAGGGCATAAAAACACTTATTGAAGAAGCTAAATAATGACAATTTGTCAATTCTCGAAATAAAATGATTAAAGAATAATTCAAAAAGATATTTTTTTATGCTTTAGATCATTGTTTACTAGGGATGTAGTTACAAAATGAAAGCATAAAAAATCAGATTTAACTAATTTGAAAGAAAATTATGCGGAAATTCGTAAATTTATTAGCGATTTTTTTGGAAAACTGAAAATAATGTGTAATTTCGCCCAATGTAAGATATAAACAAATTGTATAACCAAAACAAACTTCAAATGAAAAAGCATAATTTCAATGCGGGACCATCTATCTTGCCTCGCGAGGTAATTGAGAAGACAGCACAAGCCGTTCTTGATTTTAATGGGTCAGGCCTTTCCATCATGGAAATCAGTCACCGTGCTAAAGATTTTCAGCCTGTAGTAGACGAAGCTGTTGCTTTGTTTAAGGAACTGTTGAACATCCCGGAAGGGTACTCGGTACTATTCTTGGGAGGTGGAGCCAGCTTGGAATTCTGTATGATACCTTTCAACTTCCTCGAAAAAAAGCTGCTTACCTGAACACAGGCGTATGGGCCAAGAAAGCGATGAAAGAAGCCAAGGCTTTCGGCGAGGTAGTAGAAGTGGCATCTTCCGCTGAAGCGACCTATACCTATATTCCCAAAGATTATACGGTTCCCGCCGATGCAGATTATTTCCACGTCACAACGAATAACACAATCTATGGAACAGAACTTCATGAAGATCTGGATTCTCCGGTTCCTATGATTGCTGATATGTCATCTGATATTTTCTCTCGTCCTATCGACGTTTCTAAATATATTTGTATCTATGGCGGTGCGCAGAAGAATTTGGCTCCGGCCGGTGTCACTTTCGTTATTGTAAAGAACGATGCTGTGGGCAAGGTATCACGCTATATTCCTACTATGCTGAATTATCAGACTCACATTGACGGCGGCTCTATGTTCAACACACCTCCTGTACTTCCTATTTATGCCGCTTTGCAGACTTTACGCTGGATAAAAGCCAACGGTGGTGTAGCAGAAATGCAGAAACGTGCTAAAGAGAAGGCAGACATGCTGTATGCTGAAATAGACCGTAACAAAATGTTCCGTGGCACAGTAACGGATAAAGCCGACCGCTCTTATATGAACATTTGCTTTGTAATGAATGACGAATACAAAGACCTGGAAGCCGATTTCTTGAAATTTGCCACAGAAAAAAGGTATGGTGGGTATTAAGGGACACCGTTCTGTAGGCGGTTTCCGTGCATCTTGCTACAACGCTATGCCGAAGGAAAGCGTTCAGGCTTTGATTGACTGCATGCAGGAATTTGAGAAACTTCATTAATAATTATGTTCACCACAGATTATACGAATTGCACAGATAGGAACAATAAATGGAATCTGTGATAATCCGTGATAATACTGTGGTGAAACCTTTTTTAATACAATAAGACCATGAAAGTATTAGTAGCAACAGACAAGCCGTTTGCAAAAGTTGCAGTAGACGGTATCCGTAAAGAAATAGAAGCAGCAGGTTATGAACTGGTATTGCTGGAAAAATATGGTGAAAAAGCTAAACTACTGGAAGCTGTAAAGGACGTTAACGCAATCATTATCCGCAGTGATATTATTGATGCCGAAGTATTGGATGCGGCAAAAGAACTGAAAATCGTAGTACGTGCAGGAGCAGGTTATGATAACGTGGATTTGGCGGCTGCTACGGCACACAATGTGTGTGTTATGAATACTCCGGGACAGAACTCCAATGCAGTAGCCGAACTGGCTTTTGGCATGATGGTGATGGCTGTCCGCAATTTCTATAACGGGACTTCGGGTACTGAACTGATGGGCAAGAAGTTAGGTATCCATGCATACGGCAATGTAGGTCGCAATGTGGCTCGTATCGCTAAAGGTTTTGGCATGGATATTTATGCTTTTGACGCTTTCTGCCCGAAAGAAGTTATCGAAAAAGACGGTGTGAAAGCTGTTTCTTCTGCTGAGGAACTGTATGCTGCTTGTAATATAGTGTCCCTGCATATTCCTGCTACGGCTGAAACTAAAAATTCCATCAACTATGAATTGGTCAACAAGATGCCTAAAGGAGGAGTATTGGTAAATACTGCCCGTAAGGAAGTGATCAATGAAGCGGAATTAATCAAACTGATGGAAGAACGCACCGACTTAAAGTATGTTACTGATATCATGCCGGTTGCCCATGCAGAGTTCTCGGAAAAATTTGCCGGCCGTTATTTCGCTACACCGAAAAAGATGGGGGCCCAGACGGCTGAAGCAAATATCAACGCAGGTATCGCTGCTGCCAGACAAATAGTAGGCTTCCTGAAAGATGGTTGTGAAAAATTCAGAGTAAATAAATAAGTAATCCAATAACCGCAGGGGCGGATTGAATCCGACCGGATGCATATAGCTTATGTTTTCGGGCGAATGCAATTCGCCCCTGCAAGTAAAATCTAATACCTTTATTTTATGGCAATAATAAAACCCTTCAAAGGCATCCGCCCTCCGAAAGAATTGGTAGAACAAGTAGCTTCACGTCCATACGACGTACTGAATTCTGAAGAAGCACGCGAGGAAGCGAAAGGTAATGAAAAGTCACTTTATCATATTATAAAACCGGAAATTGATTTCCCTGCCGGAACAGACGAACATGATCCTAAAGTATATGAGAAGGCTGCCGAAAATTTCCAGATGTTTCAGGACAAGGGCTGGTTGGTGCAAGATGAAAAAGAAAATTATTATGTATATGCACAAACCATGAATGGCAAGACCCAATATGGACTGGTGGTAGGAGCGTATAGTTCCCGATTATATGAACGGGGTCATCAAAAAACATGAACTGACCCGTCGTGACAAGGAGGAAGACCGCATGAAACATGTCCGCGTAAATAATGCCAATATAGAACCGGTATTCTTTGCTTACCCGGATAATGCGGAATTGGATGCTATCGTTAAGAAATATACTTCACAACGGCCGGAATATGATTTTATCGCTCCGGGTGACGGCTTCGGACATTCATTCTGGGTGATCGACAAAGAAGAAGATATAAAAGCTATCACAAAAGCTTTCGAAGCCATGCCGGCTCTTTATATTGCCGATGGTCATCATCGCTCGGCTGCCGCAGCCCTGGTAGGCGCCGAAAAAGCGCAGCAAAATGCAAACCATCAGGGAAATGAGGAGTACAATTACTTTATGGCTGTATGTTTCCCGGCCAACCAGCTGACTATTATTGATTACAACCGTGTTGTAAAAGACTTGAACGGGCTGTCTCCGGAACAATTCCTGACCGCTGTCAGCAAGAATTTTGTGGTAGAAGAGAAAGGAACTGAGGTCTATAGACCGCAGGCTCTTCACAATTTCTCTCTCTATCTGGACGGTAAATGGTACAGCTTGACAGCAAAACCGGGCACATACGATGACAATGATCCTATCGGAGTATTGGACGTGACTATTTCTTCCAACTTGATATTGGATGAAATATTGGGAATCAAGGATCTTCGTTCCGACAAACGGATTGACTTTGTAGGTGGTATCCGTGGCCTGGAGGAATTAAAGAAGCGTGTGGACAGCGGTGAAATGAAAGTGGCTTTGGCCCTTTACCCTGTTTCTATGAAACAATTAATGGATATTGCCGATACCGGCAATATCATGCCGCCCAAAACAACTTGGTTTGAACCGAAACTTCGTTCGGGATTGGTTATTCATAAACTGAGCTGATCCATAGTGGAACACGGACAGAAAGAACAAACCTGCATTTCCTTTTCTGTCCGTGTCCGTTCAATCATTTTCATATAATTTTTCAGCTGCTACAGGTGATATAAATTCTTTTATATTTGTTGATTAGGTATAATTAAAATAAATAGATGTCAGAGTGAAAGAATAAAGCATTTTTCCTTTGTTTATTGCTGACAAATATCTAATTTCGCGCCGATTTTAAAGCGTGTAATAAAAACGATGACTAACAACAAGACTAAAGGATTTCTCCTTGGGGCAATCGCAGCAGCCAGCTACGGCATGAACCCACTGTTCACCCTTCCTCTTTATAGTGCAGGAATGAGCGTAGACTCGGTATTATTTTATCGCTATGCACTGGCTATAGTTGTACTAGGTATCATGATGAAGATGCAAAAGCAATCTTTTGCCATTAAGAAAGCGGATGTGCTGCCACTTTGCATCATGGGACTGCTGTTCTCATTCTCTTCCCTGTTTCTCTTTATGAGTTATAACTACATGGATGCCGGTATCGCATCCACCATACTGTTTGTCTACCCGGTACTGGTAGCTATTATTATGGCTGTAGTATTTAAGGAAAAAGTATCGCCGGTCACTATGTTTTCCATAGCGCTGGCCTTTGTGGGAATTTCCTTGCTCTGTAAAAGTCCGGGAGGACAGACACTCAGCCTGGTCGGGATTACTTTTGTCTTTTTATCATCCTTGTCTTATGCTATCTATATAGTTGGCGTAAACCGTTCTTCCCTGAAGGATATGCCTATAGCCAAGCTTACTTTCTATGTCCTGCTTTTCGGCCTGTCTGTTTATGTGGTGCGATTGAAGTTCTGTACAGGATTGCAGCCTATCCCTACACCCTTGTTATGGGTGAACGCAGTTTCACTGGCTGTTTTTCCTACTGTTATTTCGTTGGTGACCATGACAAAGGCCATACACTACATTGGTTCCACCCCCACTGCTATTCTGGGTGCTTTGGAGCCTGTTACAGCTTTATTCTTCGGAGTACTGATTTTTGGAGAGCAGCTGACACCGCGCATTATTCTGGGCATTTTGATGGTGATTACTGCCGTAACTCTGATTATAGGAGGAAAAACATTGCTGAAAAAAGCAAGATTCGGTTAAGGCATACTGGCAGATAAAGTCGGATTTTGTATCTTTGCCCTTGCAATTATAAATTTTCCACTATGAAAAAACAACTGATGCAATGGGCAGGAGTGGGAATGTGGATGGTATTGGGGCTGTCCGCATGTTCCCCTACAAAAACAGAAATTGGAAATCTGAATGTCATTCCGCAGCCCCAAGAAGTAAGTCAAGACATTCAAGCCCACCTTTGTTATTAATCCGCAAACCGGTATTGTTTATCCGGAAGGCAATGAAAAGTTGCAACGGACGGCAGAATTTTTAGCTTCCTATATTAAAGAGGCAACGGGAATTACTGTCCGGACAACAACTGAAGCCGCAAGGAAGAACTCCATCATTTTGGCGGTTGACGGTTCCATTACCAACAAAGAGGGGTATCAACTGGAGGTAACTTCTGAAAACATCCATTTGAATGGAGGAAGTGAGTCGGGAGTATTTTATGGAATACAAACGCTCTACAAGGCTTTGCCGTTGACCAAAAACAAACAGGTATCCGCTGCCATCCCGGTGGGAACTGTTAATGACTATCCTCGTTTCGGTTATCGTGGTTTCATGGTAGACGTGGGCCGCCATTATTTTCCGGTTTCTTATCTGAAACAAATCATTGATATGCTGGCACTGCACAATATCAATTATTTTCATTGGCATCTGACCGAAGACCAAGGCTGGAGAATTGAAATCAAGAAATATCCCAAACTTACGGAAATAGGTTCGATGCGTCCGCGTACATTGATTGACCGTGAAACCCAGACTTACGATGAAACTCCTCATAGCGGTTTTTATACACAGGAAGAAGCAAAAGAAATTGTCAAGTATGCCGCTGACCGTTTTATTACTGTAATCCCCGAAGTTGACCTTCCGGGACATATGATGGGAGCTTTGGTTTCCTATCCGGAATTAGGTTGTACGGGAGGTCCATACGAGATTCCTTGTAAATGGGGGGTATTCCCTGATGTGCTGTGTGGAGGAAACGACCGGACTTTACAGTTCGCCAAAGATGTATTGAATGAAATAATGGATATCTTTCCATCTCCTTATATCCATATTGTGGGGATGAATGTCCGAAAGTACGTTGGGAAAAATGCCCTGTATGTCAAGCTAAAATTCGGGAACTGGGTTTGAAAGATACACCAAAACATAGCAAGGAGAACCAATTACAGACCTATTTCATGTCCGAGGTAGGCAAAGTTATCAATGACAGAGGGCGTAAAATGCTGGGCTGGGATGAGATGTTGGAGGGAGGATTGGCTCCAGGTGCCACAGTGATGTCATGGACCGGTGTCAAAGGTGGTATCGAAGCCGCCCGTCTGCACCATGATGCGATTATGACTCCTATTCAGTATCTTTATTTCAGCAATCCTACTTACAACCGGATAAAAGGGACTAAAAGCCTTGGACGTGTCTATACATTTGAACCTGTTTCTAATGAATTGGCAGAGGATGAACGAAAATATATCATCGGTACCCAAGGATGCATATGGACAGAATGGACGCGTGACAGTTTGAAGATGGAATGGCAAATTCTTCCCCGTATGGCTGCCTTGTCCGAGATTCAATGGACGGAACCGTCACATAAAAATTTCGACAGTTTCTTGAAACGTTTACCGGCTCTGCTGGCTATCTACCGGGATAGAGGTTATGATTTTCGCCAGGACATTTATGATGTGAACATTGATATTGTTCCGGCTCCCGATGAAGGAAAAGCCCGGATTGCTTTTCAGACGTTTGATGACGCGGAAATACATTATACATTGGACGGCAGCGTTCCCGATGTGCAATCCCCATTGTATACCGACACTATACAAGTGGATAAAGATGTTATCATACAAGCCATTGCAGTTCGTCCGCAGGGTGCCAGTCAGATAAGTAAGGAGGAAATACATTTTAATGCAGCCACAATGAAACCGGTTACCTTGAACACCATTCCTCATAAATCATATACTTTTAAAGGAGGAAGTACCTTGATAGACGGATTATATGGGGATATGAATTATCGCTCAGGACGTTGGATTGGTTTCTACGGGACAGATATGAATGTGACCCTTGATCTACTTGAGCCTAAGGAGGTGTCTTCAGTTTTCGTAAACACAATGTTGAACACAGGCGATGCTATCTTTGGTACAACAGGTCTGAAGGTGGAAGTTTCTGAGGACGGGAAAAATTTCCGCAGGGTAGCCTCCGAAGATTTTCCCGTTGTGGAAAAAGGAACTAAATGCAGAGCCGCAAAGACTCTGTCTCTTTTGACAAAGTAAAAGCCGCTATATTAAAATCATAGCAGAAGTTACTCCGAAACTTCCCGCATGGCATTCCATGCCTGGCGAAAAAGCGTTTTTGTTTGTTGACGAAATAGGAGTGGAGTAAATCCGCCTTCGGAGCAATGGCTTTCTAAAGAACAAATACCAAACAAGAAACGGACATTCTGACAAAAACAGATGTCCGTTTCCTTATTCATAAGCCTTTCATGTATTTCAAAAGCTGTTCAAGAAAAAATGGCGATAGAGATTCACTCTGTCAGCCATTATGTGAATGTGGAATGTCTAATTCCTTATGCTTTAGGAAGTGCTTCTTTACAACCATAGTACGGTTTACATATTCTGCACCGTCAATTGCTTGATAGCTTC
>ENA-OQCU01000480-OQCU01000480.1-human-gut-metagenome-genome-assembly--contig:-NODE-480-length-18032-cov-3.461044_pt1 | contig 18032 bp, 17 predicted proteins | sample MGYA00242504_ERZ504590 | MGnify/ENA primary metagenome ERZ504590 (study PRJEB26092, sample SAMD00036318) | human gut metagenome | host: Homo sapiens | study: EMG produced TPA metagenomics assembly of... | reverse complement strand
GGCCAGCGGCTTTGAGATCGTCTGCCGCCGGGAGATGTACGGCGGGTATGACCGGTATCTGCTGGCGAAGAGGCTATAAAATGATACAGCTCCGCCTTTCTCCGGAAAGGCGGGGCTGTTCTTTTTTGCTATGCCGGAAAAGTCATACTATTCATGAATCTACGCTGATATGTCATGAAAAGGACTTGACAAAAATATAGGGGGGGGGGGTAGAATAAATTCGGCGGATCCCAGCAAAAAATCAAAACAGGAGGTAAATATCAATGCGAGGAAAACGAATACTCAGGCGGGTCGCGGCCATCGGCTGTTGCACTGAGTATGGTGGCATCCTTGTCCGCTCCGGCGTTTGCAGCCACATTCAATATCTCAAATGGCAGGCTTACGATCAAGGCTGACGGTGACGGAAACATCACGGTCAGGCAGGCGGGCATGGAGAGCGCGAGCAGTATTGGCCAGGATGAAGAAATCATCATTGAAGGTACCTATGGAAGCTCCAATAGCTCTTCTGGAAGCTCCAATAGCTCTTCGTGGTCAAGCAGCGGAAGCTCTTCGTGGTATCCTTCCAGCGGCTCCAGCAGCGGAAGCTCTTCCGGCAGTTCCAGCGGCTCAAGCAGCGCTTCGTATCAGTCGCAGGATGAGGAGGAAGCAGGGGCTTCTTCTGACTCCGAAAGTAAAGCTGTGAATGGAGAAGCATCCGCTTCGGCAGAGGCACCTGCCAGCGCTTCCAGCAGCGGAAGCTCTTCCGGCAGTTCCAGCGGCTCAAGCAGCGCTTCGTATCAGTCGCAGGATGAGGAGGAAGCAGGGGCTTCTTCTGACTCCGAAAGTAAAGCTGTGAATGGAGGCGCATCCGCTTCGGCAGAGGCACCTGCCAGCGCTTCCAGCTCTGCTTCAGCGAAGGGCAATACGTTCTACAGCACTGCAGGCGGCCGTTCCGCTTCCAGTAATGTGGAGGGATTAGACATCGGGGAGAATGACAGCGGGGGGAGTTGGTCCCGCAATGGCGTCATTGAGATCATATCCAATGCGGCCGCAGAGATCAAGCTGACTCTGAAAAACGCGATCATCAATGCGAGAGGCGATGAACATGCTTGGGGCTATGAAAGTAACGCGGCAGCTATTGATATTGTAGGCAAAGGCAACGTCACGATCACGATCGAGGGCAAGAATGAGCTTGGCGGTGCAGGCAAAGCTGCCGGCATCCAGAAAAACTATTCTTCGAACTACCCCGGCACTCAAGATGATGGCAAACTGACGATCACGGCAAACAATAACGATCAGAGGCTTACCGTAAGAAGCGGCAACCCGAACATGATCGCCGCCATCGGTGGTGGGTATGATGAGGGTGCCGGCGGCTATTTTGGCACGAAGAATATCGAGATCAACAACGGTACGATCATTACCGAAGGACGCATCGGCGGAAGTTCGGACAGTCCGTGGAACAGTTACAGCGGAATCGCCGGTGACGTAGAGGATATTGTGATAACCGGCGATGCAGTGGTCAATGCAAATGGTGGCATCGGCAGTGCTGAGAAGAATGGAGTGAATGGAAAGACATCCATTAAAATTTCCGGCAATGCAAAGGTGTCTGCTGTTTCCAGCGACGGCACTGCTGCAATCGGCGGAGGCTCGGGCAACACTGCAGGCGTTATCATTGAGGGCAATGCGAAGGTGGACGCGAAAAACGTCAACGGCGGCCCGACGATCGGCAATGGCGGAGATGTCTGGAACAGCTCGGAAGGCTCCGTTACCATTTCCGGCACACCTGAGATCAAATCCGACGGATTCTTTAACAAAGACAAGCTGCGGGACGATGCCAGTGCGGGAACTGTGCTGGAAACTGTGCAGAATGGCAAGCATGAGAAGCAGCAAAAAGGCGATGACAATAGCTGGACATGTGTTCATGAATGGAGAGTCGGCAAGGTCGTCGAAATCCTGGCAAATTGCTCCCTGCATATTTTGAGGTAAGAATTCAAACATTTTTGATATCTGACCAAAAGTAAGGGTATTCATAATCACCCATAACGGAATATTATGATATTTGTTACGCTGGTAAACAAGATATTCGTGATCCTTGTTTTTGTTTGCCATCATATCTAGCATTTTGATTAATTTGGTAATTCCATTTTATTTTTGGGATATTGCCGTAATTATTGGAGTTGAGATATTCTTCTTGACGTTCTCCATGTTTTTTACAGAAGTGATAAGAAATGGACGAACGCATTTTTCTTTCCACGCGGCATAAATACTTAAAGAAAATCCCACGTAACTCTTCATCAAATTCATAAAGAGCAACTATATCTTCAAAACACGCTTCATTAATGTATTTGCGGGTATGAATATCAATAAAAGGATGTTTATATCCACCAATTAATGCATAATAACTGATATTCTGCAGGGATTCTACCGCAAAATCATCATCTGTAATAACTAGATTTTTTTCATTTTTCAGTTTTTCAACTTGTGCGGTATATGTAATAAACGGTTTGCTCATATGTACCTCGCTGCAAAATGTTCCAGATAAAGAAAAAGGAGAGGGGCCTCGGCACCCTCCCCCGATCGCAGGCATTCTCAAAGTTTCTGCAATCTGATCACTAAAGATAATATAACTGATATAACTAAGAAAGTCAATCAGAAATCATCTTTGTTTTAAATTATATTCGGCAAGGACATTTTTATACATTGACCAAGGACCAAGGGGGACGGTGTTTGATGGCTCAAATACAGTCCCCTCTGGCTTTTCCCCAGGTATCATCATTCATCCTCAGAATCATCTTCAAGCTTTTTCATGTCATTTTTTTATAAATTTTAAGAAGTAATGCGTTAAATGCAAAGGAAACAATAAAATCTCTATAGAAAAAAACATAATAACTCCAGTTGCAATGGAACCGACGAGTTTGTGATAATTCCGATAAGAAATGATAAACCACAAAATCCCCATAACAACTGCGGCGATGCTACTGGCCATGATATTGTTCTTAAAAATTTGGTTTCAGCTTTCTGTCCCAGATTCCGTTTCTTATGCATCCTACTGTAAGATATAAAGCAAGGCACATAAATACGATCCATTCTCCGGAAAAGATCCTGTTTGCTGTCATTTCCTATGGCTATCTGGGTCAGTATTACAGCCAGCAATCCCCAGAAAGCCAGCCAGCATCCATTGTGCTCAATCTTCAGAAGTTTCAGTTCCTGTAATTCATCCAGATTACTTTTCGTTTTCTTCATCCTCGTCATCCTCCCAAAATAAATCATCCAGACTCTTATCCAAGATACGGCAGATTCTTCGGCATAGCTTGATTGTTGGATTGTATTCACCCTTTTCGATTGCATTCATAGTCTGCCGCGAAATACCGGCAGCCTCCGCCAATGCCTTCTGCGTCATATCCTTTTGTGCTCGTGCTACTTTGATAGCAATATTCTTTGGCAAGCTTGCTTCACCTCCCTGATGACTATAAGATATCATTTATTTGTATAAAAGTCAATTATATTTTACTTTTAGAAATATATAAATGAATTATCAAGAAAAATGCACCATTTTTGAGTTGAGGGAATATCCTAACAGCAGAAGTCTCAAAAGGAGTATCTGCATGAAAAATAAAAAATGGATTTCACTAGCGGCAGCAGTTATTCTGGCGGTGACTGCGCTGCCGATGACAGCTTTTGCTGCAGAGAAGGATGGGGGAGAGGAAAAACTTACGAAAGTTACGTTGAATGAAGTCGCACACTCAATCTTCTATGCGCCACAGTATGTGGCAATCGAAGAGGGATATTTTTCGGAAGAAGGTCTGGATCTGACATTGATAACTGGATTCGGTGCGGATAAAGTTCTGACTGCTCTGATTTCCGGTGAGGCAGATATCGGATTTATGGGAGCAGAAGCATCTATCTATGCCTATCAGGAAGGAGCTACTGATCCTGTTGTGAATTTTGCGCAGCTTACCCAGCGAGCCGGAAATTTCCTTGTGGCAAGAGAAGAAATGCCGGATTTTAAATGGGAAGATCTGAAAGGCAGGAAAGTTTTGGGCGGACGCAAAGGTGGCATGCCGGAAATGGTATTTGAATATATTCTGAAGCAGAATGGCCTTGACCCTCAGAAAGATCTGTCTATTGACCAGAGCATTGACTTCGGCGCTACTGCGGCTGCTTTTACAGGAGATGATTCGGCAGATTTCACTGTAGAATTTGAGCCGTCTGCTACTGCTCTTGAAAAGCAGGGCGCTGGGTATGTCGTGGCATCCCTTGGTGTTGACTCCGGCTATGTGCCTTATACCTCCTACAGTGCCAAAACCAGCTATATGGAAAAAAATCCTGATATCATGCAGAAATTCACTGATGCTCTGCAGAAAGGTATGGACTACGTTCAGAGCCATACTCCAGAGGAGATTGCAGAAGTAATCGAGCCACAGTTCCCTGAAACAGATCTGGATACCATCACAGCCATTGTAAAACGTTATTACGATCAGGACACCTGGAAAGAAAATCTGGTGTTCGGGCAGGATGGTTTTGAACTGCTGCAGGATATCCTGGAAGATGCAGGTGAACTGAAAGAACGTACACCGTATACAGAACTGGTCAACACAGAATTTGCGCAAAATGCTTCCTGATGATTTGCTTTTTCTGATCCTCCTGTAATTTTAGCCCGATATTCGTCTCTTCTCATCCGTTCCTTCATATTGTCAGAGATTTTTGACTTGATTCAGCCAAACCATAATCTTATATATACTTTGAGTAACAGGTAGTAAAAAAGAACCATATTTTAACTCCAATTTCGAGAAACGCAGACAGAATTTCGTCATTTTGTCCTGCGTTTTTCTTATGTCTTTTGACAGTTTGACGGAATCCCCAGATACTGGTTACGGCTTTTCGTCAGAATGACAAGAAACGAAAAAAATCTTTGTACGATTCTTCCCTAGCCATCCCCCCTCCTTTTCGCTATACTATCTACAGATGAAAGAAACGAGTAATCAATCAGCAAAAACAATATGAAATAATTTTGGAGGAATAATAATCATGGCAAGCTTATCATTACAGCACATTAACAAAACTTACCCAAATGGTTTCCAGGCAGTTAAAGATTTCAATCTGGAGATCGAAGATAAAGAATTCATCATTTTCGTAGGACCTTCAGGATGTGGTAAATCTACTACACTTCGTATGATTGCCGGTCTGGAAGAAATTTCCGGCGGTACATTAAGATTGGTGACAAAGTTATGAACGATGTAGAGCCTAAAGACCGTGATATCGCAATGGTATTCCAGAACTACGCTCTGTATCCTCATATGACAGTATATGATAACATGGCATTCGGACTTAAACTTCGTAAAGTTCCGAAAGACCAGATTGATAAAGCAGTTCGTGAAGCTGCAAGAATCCTTGACCTTGAGAAACTTCTTGATCGTAAACCGAAGGCTCTTTCCGGTGGTCAGAGACAGCGTGTTGCTATGGGACGTGCTATCGTTCGTAATCCTAAGGTATTCCTTATGGATGAGCCTCTTTCCAACCTGGATGCTAAACTTCGTGTACAGATGCGTATCGAGATTTCCAAGATCCACCAGAGACTGGGTGCTACAATCATCTATGTAACACATGACCAGACAGAGGCTATGACTCTTGGTACCAGAATCGTTGTTATGAAAGACGGTGTTGTTCAGCAGGTAGATACACCTCAGAACCTGTATCAGAAACCAGGCAACTTATTCGTTGCAGGATTCATGGGATCTCCGCAGATGAACTTCCTTGACGCTGTTATCTCCGAAAAAGGCGGCAACCTTATCGCTAAAGTTGGCGATCATGAACTGGCTATCCCGGCTGCTAAAGCAAAAGCTCTTAAAGATGGCGGCTATGTAGGTAAAACAGTTGTTCTCGGTATCCGTCCGGAAGATATCCATGATTCCCAGATGTTCATCGAAGCTTCTCCAAGCGCACCGATGACATCCGTAGTTAAAGTTTACGAGCTTCTCGGAGCTGAAGTATTCTTATACTTCGACGTAAACGGAACTCAGGTTACAGCACGAGTTGATCCTCGTACAACAGCTAAGACCGGTGATCCGATCAAATTCGCATTCGATATGGAAAAATCTCATTTCTTTGATAAAGAAACAGAACTTACAATCTGCAACTAATTTTCAGGAATCTTTAATAAACCCGGGGAGTTTTCCCCGGGTTTTTATGTTATAATATAGAATTGGCTGCCTGATTACTTCGATCAGACAATTTGCAAGGATTGCTATAAGCTGATTCATACCCCAAAAGAAAGGATTGACCTAATGAAAATACAACAGATTTTACAGAAATGCCTGACAGACTGGAAGAATATCAGCCAGATTGATTTCTGTCTGCTGGATTCTGATAACCATATCTTTCTCTCTACCTGCGATAAAAAACTTCCTGCAGAATCAAAACTGGAAGAATTTCGCCAAAGCAGTGCCCTGTGTGTTTCCAATACAAGCTGCTGCCTGTATAAGATCATGGAGAACCATTCCATCTCCTATATTCTGATCGTATGGGGAAAAGCAGAAAGTACTGCTACCATCGGAGAGCTGGCCGTATGCCAGGTACAGAGTCTCCTGGCTGCCTATGCAGAGAAAAGCGACAAGAATACCTTTATGCAGAATCTTCTCCTTGGTAGTTATTCCGATGTAGATGCCTTTAACCGCGCCAAGAAACTGCACATTGCAACTTCTGTTCAGCGTGCGTATTTCTTGTGGAAACCCAAACGACCAAGGATGAGAACGCTCTCGCTACGATCCGGAATATTTTTCTCTGCCCGTACCAGAGATTTCATCACAGCTATTGATGATACAGGGATTATCATCATCAGAGAATTACAGTCTACAGAAACTTATGAGGATCTGGAATCAATTGCATATATGCTTGTAGATATGTTAAATACAGAAGCAATGACTTCCGCATGGGTTGCATACAGTAATCTGGCAGAGGATATTTCCAGGCTTCCAGACGCATACAAGGAAGCACATACAGCCCTTGAAGTAGGCAAGATTTTCTACGCAGATAAAAATGTATTCGGATATAACCAGCTTGGAATCGGCAGACTGATCTACCAGCTTCCTGTTTCCATATGTGAAATGTTTATCGACGAGATCTTCAAAGAGGAAACTCTGGATTCTATTGACGAAGAAACCCTGATCACCATCCGTACCTTCTTTGAAAATAACCTGAATCTCTCCGAGACCTCCAGACAGCTTTATGTACACAGAAATACTCTGGTGTACCGCTTTGAGAAGCTGCAGAGAAAATTCGGACTGGATATCCGTGCATTTGAGGATGCATTAACATTTAAACTGGCGATGATGGTTGTGGACTACATAAAATATTCTAAAAATCATCCGTCATAGATTTCTCAGACAATTTGATAACATCCATCTGCGTGATCAAACCGGCAGACTCTTACAGCTACGTGGCTACGCGATTCTACACCGAATAACTGGCTCCGCAGGGACTTACTTGATTCGGTTAAAAAAGCGTTATATCTTCACCAGAAATCTCTGTTGAAAATACAACGCTTTTTATTATTTCTTATATATTCTATTTCGCTTCTTTCAGCAGCATCAGATGCTCTTCCGGAAAATGAATATATTTCGGAACTTTTGCATGCGGATCTTCCTCAAAATTTCCTTTGGGGCACATCCACCAGACCGGCTGACAGTCTCCACCTTTCTTGTTCTTCAGTAAATACTGATGTTCAAAGGTCGTTTCAATATATTCCATAACTTCCACTTCCATGTGGTTCTCTCCGCCTTCAGATGCACCTTTCATCCAGTGACCGCGGATTCCCACATGCGTAACATCATCCGGCACCACATCTTTGGTCTGCAGCATCAAATCCCAGTCCACTGCATAAATACTGTGTTTTCCCATTTTCTGTACAGTTGAGAAATTTTTACACCCTGTCAGTCTGGCTGCCTGCAGAATACCGGGTCGTTCAAAGAGTTTCTTGGTTTCTCCTGTAGTAAGTGCCTGACCGCTGTCCAGAATTGTCAGATGTCCGCAGAACTTGTAAGCCTCATCGCGGCTGTGAGTGACCAGAATCATATCACCTGTGTACTCATTAAGAAAGTTCTGCATATCACGCTGCATGATATCTTTCAGATATCCATCCAGTGCTGAGAACGGTTCATCCAGAAGGATGACTTCCGGTTCTCCGATCATCATTCGTGCCAGTGCGACACGCTGCTGCTGACCTCCGGAAAGCTGTCCCGGATAACGTTTCTCCAGCCCGTTAAGCTGATAGCGCTCTATGTAATCTGCCACTTTTGCCTTAAGATGTTTCTTATCTCCTCTGTATCCGCATGCGATATTCTTCTCTACAGTCATGGTAGGAAAAAGTGCATAGTTCTGAAAAAGATAGCCGACCTTCCTCTCCTGCGGTTTAAGATTGATTTTCTTTTCTGAATCAAAAAGAACTTTATCATTTACAACAATTCTTCCTGAGTCCGGTGTCTGGATTCCTGCAATACAGCGCAGAGTCATACTTTTTCCGCTTCCGGATGCTCCAAGGATCCCCATTGGAGAACCATCACTCTCCAGCTTTACTTTCAGAGTGAAGCCATGAAGTTTCTTCTCAATATCCACACTGACTGCCATTACATCCACCTGCCCATCTTCATTCCCTTACCGGAAACGATATTGATCGCCGCAACGATCACAAATGAAATGATCAAGATCACAACTACCCAGAAACCGGCCATGCCATAATTTCCTGCCGCAGTCTCCGAAGCAATGGCAACGGAAACGGTTCTGGTCTTGCCAAGAATGTTTCCTGCGAGCATGGATGTAGCACCGTATTCTCCGATTGCTCTGGCAAAGGCAAGGACTGTACCGGATGCGATTCCGGGTCCTGCTGTCGGCATGACAACTGTCCAGAAGATTCTTCTGTCACTCATGCCAAGTGTCTTGCCTGCTGCGATTAAATTCACATCCACCTGTTCAAATGCAGCGCGTGCATTTCGGTACATCAGTGGAAACGCAATTACAGATGCTGCGATCACGCAGCCCTTCCAGGTCTGTACGATCTTAATATCAAAATTATCCAGCAGAAATGCCCCGAACGGACGTCTCAGACTGAACAGCAAAAGCAGAATGAAACCGGCCACTGTCGGGGGAAGTACCAGAGGCATGGTCAGAATACCATCCAGTATGCCTCTGGAAAAAGGTTTCATCTTCATTACCAGTCTCGCAAAGAATATTCCCAGAAAGAACGCGATCACAGTCGCTGTGAAACCTGTTTTCAATGAAATCCACAAGGGACTCCAGTTTATTTCTGCCAGAAATTCACTCATTCTTATTTAGCTTCCTCTGTTGTCTCTGTCTCAGCATTTGTTTCTGTGTCATCTGCTTCTTCTGTTGCTTCTGCATCTTTATCATCTGTTTCGGAAGCATCATCTGCTTTGTATGCTGTGAATCCGTATTTCTCGAATACTTTCATAGCGTCGTCAGATTTGATGTACTCAAGGAATGCTTCTGTAGCTGCTGTATCATCTTCAGATGCCTCTTTGTCTTCGATAAGGCCTACCGGATAGAGAACAGGTGTCTTCAGTGCATCTGCCGGAGCTTCTGCGATAACGTCTACTTTATCTGCAACGGAAGCTGCATCTGTAGCATAAACGATACCGATCTCATTACTTCCTTCACTTACTGCAGCAAGAACTTCAGATACATTTTTACCTTCATTGATTTCCATCTTATTTACTTCATCTGTAATTCCAAGATTGTCGAAAATTTCTCTGGAATACTGTCCAACAGGAACGCTGTCACCTGCAAGTGCGATGTTGGCCGCATCTGTGATGTTCTCGAATCCTGTAACTTTTGTTTCTCCATCCTTAGGTTTGATCAGAACGACTTTGTTCTCAAGGATATCTTCTACAGTATCTTTCTTAGCCAGATCTTCGTCTACCAGAGCGTCCATCTGCTTGTCAGCTGCTGAGAAGAAGATATCGCAGCGTGCGCCTTCTTCGATCTGTGTCTGTAATGTACCTGAGCTGTCTGCATTGTAGAGGATTTCAACATCAGGATATGTCTCATTGAAATTTTTCTGGATTTCTTCCATTGCATTGCTTAAGCTTGCTGCGATGAATGTGTTGACTTCACCTTTTAAGTCTGTATCTGCTGCGAAAACTCCTGTGCTGAACATTCCTGCACTCAGTACTCCTGCCATCATTGCTGCAATTAATTTCTTTCTCATATTTTTACCGCCTTTCATTTAGTTTCGTTTTGTTTTATTCAGTTTTGTTTCCTTTTGTATCTATTGTACAAAACTTTTGTATTCTTGTCAATTTTATTTGTATATGTTATCATGTAAATGATAAAAGGTCGAAAGCCTTATTTTTACTGCCATAAACAACTTTCCGGCCTTTGATCGGGTATCAGATAAATCGTTACTGTTCACTCCGTTCTCAGTAACGTAGCCAAAATTCATTCCAGATTGCCTGCGGCAATGGAATTTTGGCTTGTATGTCTCGGGATTTTGGCATATACATGCCAAAACACCTCGCGGGATAGTGGAGTGTGAACAGTAACGATAAATCTATAGAAAAAAAATAATAAACAGTGAGGTAATTATCATGAAATTAAGTGCACGCAATCAGTTAAAAGGGAAAGTAGTAAGTATCAATAACGGAGCTGTAAACTCCATCGTTTCTATTGATATCGGCGGTGGAAACATTATCACAGCAACCATCTCCTGTGCAGCAGTTGAAGAATTAAACCTGAAAGTAGGTTCTGATGCTTATGCAGTGATCAAGGCTACTAATGTCATGGTAGGTATTGATGAATAAACTTTACACAGCTCAGGAGGTCGCAGACCGTCTAAAGATCAAAAAGACAACGGTCTATGAACTTATCAAGCGCGGTGAGCTGGAATCTTCCAAAATCGGAAAACAACTCAGGGTCAGCGAAGATCAGTTGACACAGTATCTTAACAGAAGCAGTTCCGGCAATTCCGAAAGCGGGCAGGATATTCCATACACTTCTGTTAATTTTGAACCTGAGAGCTCTCTGCTGAAGAGAGATTATCTGCTTCATTCCAGTGGTATCATTTTAGGCGGCCAGACTTCTGCCGCCCTGGAGCTTCTTCTCGGCAAAAATGTCCGCTCATCCTGATGGCCTTCCTGTCCTGCAGTCTCATATGAATGACTATAACGGACTTTATTCCCTGTATTTCGAAAAGGCACATATCGCTGCTACCAGTCTGGATATAGATGATATCCGTCACCTGGTTCCCGGAATCCCGCTGATACTTCTTTCTTTATATAAATACTCTGTCGGCTTCTATGTACAGGCCGGAAATCCTGAAAAGATTTCTTCTGTGGAGAACCTGACGGATCCGAAAGTTGTTTTTATGAATCGTGAAAAGGGAAGTGCCCGCAGGGTTTATCTGGACCGTCTGTTAAAAGAACGGGGAATCTCTTCTGAAAAAATCAGCGGATACAGAAATGAAGCTGTCTCTGATATGTCATCTGCATCTGCTGTTTTTGAGCACAGAGCGAATGTTGCTTTTGGAGAAGAAATTGATCGCACGTTACTTTCCGGGACTTGATTTCGTCCCTGTGACTGATATGCAGATGTATCTGGCAATTCCTGCGGAATCTGTGAGAAAGCCGGGGGTTCTCTGTTCTTGTGGAAATTGTACAGTCTGAAGATTTCAAGCTGAGATTCATCATCTGACAGGTTATGATACCTCTTATACCGGCGAAATGATCTGTATATAAGAAACCTGTAACATAATAAAAAGCCCTGCTGTCCGGGATATACGCTTATGACGTACATGCCGCTTATACAGCAGGGCTTTTCTTATACATTATTTACAACCAAGAAGTGTTTTTCCGATAAAGTATCCAAGCACCAGAATACCAAGTGCGATTCTGTACCATCCGAATGCCTTAAAGTCATGTTTCTTTATGTATCCCATCAGGAATTTGATCGCGATAATGGAAACTACAAATGCCACTACCATTCCCACGATCAGGATCATCACCTCTGTTCCTGTGAAAGAGAAACCGAATTTCAGGATTTTCAGAAGACTGGCTCCGAACATGACCGGGATTCCCAGGAAGAAGGTAAATTCTGCTGCTACTGTACGGGAGGTTCCTGCAAGGATACCACCGATAATGGTGGAACCTGAACGGGATGTACCCGGAACTACGGAGAGTACCTGGAACAGACCGATGATGAGTGCAGTCTTAAATGACAGATTTTCCAGATTTGTACAGGTTGGTCTTCTTCTCTTGTTATAATTCTCAATGACAATGAAGAGGATACCATATACGATCAGTGCAATGGCAACTACTACATAGTTATTAAATTTCTCTTCAATGACATCATTAAACGGAAGTGCGATAACAATCGTCGGTATACAGGCTACTATAATTTTAAACCAGAGTACCCATTTCTCTTTATCACAGAACTTCTCCACAAAAGTAAGAATTCCTCTGGATACTGCACCATGCCTGTTAAGCACTGCCTGCTGTTTCTTTGAAATTGGTCTGATATAAAACGGCCACAATTTGTTCCAGTAGAGAACTACAACCGCGAGGATCGCGCCAAGCTGGATCACTACGAAAAACAGATTCTTAAAATCCTCTGTCACATTCAGTTTCAGGAACTCATCCACCAGGATCATATGTCCGGTACTGCTGATCGGGAGCCATTCTGTGATTCCCTCTACAATCCCAAGGAAAATGACCTTTAACAGTTCAATAAAATCCATAATCTTTCCCTTCCTGTTTTCTTTTTTGTTGTTATTCTTATTTACAACGATTTTCAACCGGATCAGACAGGTTTCTGCCAGATAATAAGTAATGCAAAAGACCCACATATATCTATCTGACTCACTGTAAATACTCATATGATTATATTACACACCATGCCACTGATACAACTGTAATCTGTATTTTTCTGCTGATTCTATAAGATAAAAACAGCCGCCTTTTCTCCGACAGAGAAAATTACGGCTGCTTTTCATCATTTCATATTATTTATCAGTTCTTTATCTTCTTGCAATCGTAGCAATATCAATAAGAGATAAATTGTTCAGGTCTGTATTCTCAAGGCTGGTTGCCAGTGCTTCTGCTGTATCCAGAGAAGTAAGGACATTGACACCTGTCTCGATGGCGTTACGTCTGATGACGAAACCATCTTTCTGATGCTCTACACCCTGTGGCGGAGTATCGATGACAACGTCGATCTTATGACCAAGGATAAGGTCCATAAGGTTCGGTGCAGGCTGCTCCAGCTTATTTGTACGGATAACTTTGATTCCGTTTTCTTTGAGGACTTTTGCAGTTCCCAGTGTAGCATAGATTCTGTATCCAAGTGCTTCGAATCTTCTTGCGATCGGGATGATATCCTGTTTGTCTTCGTCTTTGACAGTGATAATCATGTTTTTATGTTTCGGAAGACGGATACCTGCTCCGATAAATGCTTTGTAAAGCGCTTCATTGAATGTCTCAGCAATACCAAGGCACTCACCTGTTGACTTCATTTCCGGTCCAAGACTGATATCAGCGCCGCGGATCTTCTCAAATGAGAATACAGGCATCTTGATCGCATAGTGTTTTGCTTCCGGCTGAAGTCCCGGTTCATAGCCCATGTCTTTCAGCTTGTATCCAAGGATTACCTTCGTTGCAAGAGGAACGATCGGAATTCCTGTTACCTTGCTGATGTACGGTACAGTACGGCTGGAACGAGGATTAACCTCAATCACATATACATCATCTCCAAGAACAATGAACTGGATGTTGATCATACCGATAACATGCAGTGCTCTTGCAAGACGCCTGGTGTATTCTGCAATTGTCTCTTTTGCTTTCTCGCTGATGGTCTTAGCCGGGTATACGGAGATACTGTCACCGGAGTGGATTCCGGCACGCTCGATATGTTCCATGATACCAGGAATCAGGATATCCTCGCCATCGCATACAGCATCTACTTCGATTTCCTTACCCATCAGGTATTTATCAACAAGGATCGGGTGCTCCTGTGCAATCTGGTTAATCACACCAATATACTCTTCTACGTCCTCATCGCTTACAGCGATTCTCATGCCCTGACCACCAAGTACATAGGAAGGACGAACCAGAACAGGATAACCCAGCTCATTTGCTGCTTTCTTAGCTTCCTCAGCAGTAAATACTGTCTGTCCCTTTGGTCTCGGGATCTCGCATTTTTCAAGAATCTCATCAAAGAGCTCACGGTCCTCTGCTGCATCTACGTTCTCCGCAGATGTTCCGAGAATCTTAACGCCCATCTTTGTCAGTGCTTCTGTTAATTTGATAGCTGTCTGACCACCGAACTGTACAACTGCTCCGTCCGGTTTCTCGATATTTACTACATTCTCAACATCTTCCGGTGTCAGAGGCTCGAAATACAGTTTATCTGCAATATCAAAGTCTGTACTTACTGTTTCCGGGTTGTTGTTGATGATAATGGTCTCATAGCCTTCTTTTGCAAATGCCCATGTACAGTGTACGGAACAGAAGTCGAACTCAATACCCTGACCGATACGGATCGGACCGGAACCAAGTACCAGGATTTTCTTTTTATCCGGTGTTGCTACTGCTTCATTCTCTGTGCCTTCATCGCCGTATACAGAATAGTAATATGGTGTTGCTGCCGCAAACTCTGCAGCACAGGTATCAACCATCTTGTATGCTGCTTTGATCTGGTATTCTTCACGAAGAGCTTTGATTTCTTCTTCTGTTTTACCTGTCAGACGAGCAATGATATAATCCGGAAATTCCATGCGCTTTGCTTCCAGAAGAAGCTCTTTTGTAAGCTTTCTGGTTTTAAGTGCATTTTTCCATTCCAACAAGGATTGCCAGCTTATCAATGAACCAGATATCAATCTTGGTAATGTCATGAAGCATGGACTGCGGCATACCGCGGCGGATTGCTTCTGCGATTTTCCAGATTCTGCGGTCATCTACGATTTCCAGTTCTGCCAGAAGTTCTTCATCTGTAAGCTGTGTAAAATCGTAGGACATAAGGCTGTCTACATGCTGTTCCAGAGAACGAATTGCTTTCATCAGAGCGCCTTCAAAGTTATGGCAGATGCTCATAACCTCACCGGTAGCTTTCATCTGAGTCGTAAGGGTTCTCTTTGCAGTAATAAATTTGTCAAATGGAAGTCTCGGAATCTTCACTACGCAGTAGTCAAGCATTGGCTCGAAACTTGCATATGTTTTTCCTGTGATCGCATTCGGGATCTCATCCAGTGTGTAACCCAGAGCAATCTTTGCTGCAACCTTTGCGATCGGGTAACCTGTTGCCTTACTTGCAAGTGCAGAGGAACGGCTTACACGCGGGTTTACCTCGATTACACAGTATTCAAAGCTGTCCGGTTTCAGAGCGTACTGAACGTTACATCCACCTGTGATTCCAAGTTCTGTGATGATGTTCAGGGCTGAAGTACGGAGCATCTGATATTCTTTATCTCCCAGTGTCTGAGATGGAGCAACTACGATAGAGTCACCTGTGTGGACACCAACCGGATCAATGTTCTCCATGTTGCAGACTGTGATACAGTTTCCTGCACTGTCACGCATTACTTCATATTCAATCTCTTTCCATCCTGCGATGCAGCGCTCTACCAGAACTTCACCTACACGTGAAAGACGAAGACCATTCTCTAGGATTTCACGAAGTTCATATTCATTATGAGCGATACCGCCGCCGCTTCCACCGAGTGTGTAAGCAGGACGGAGAACTACCGGATAACCAATGATGTTTGTAAATGCAAGACCATCTTCTACTGTTGTAACAACCTTGGATGCTGCAATCGGCTCACCGATCTTCTCCATGGTATCTTTAAATTCCTGACGGTCCTCCGCTTTCTTGATTGTCTGGGCAGTTGTACCGATCAGTCTTATATTGTGTTCTTTGAGGAAACCTTTCTCATCCAGCTCCATGGCAAGGTTTAATCCCGCCTGGCCGCCCAGTGTAGGAAGGACGCTGTCCGGTTTCTCTTTCAGGATAAGCTGTTCTACTACTTCTACTGTCAGAGGCTCGATATAAACTCTGTCAGCGATATCTTTATCTGTCATGATGGTTGCAGGGTTGGAGTTAAGAAGAACAACCTCAATGCCTTCTTCTTTCAGGGAACGGCATGCCTGTGTTCCTGCATAGTCAAACTCTGCTGCCTGGCCGATGATAATTGGGCCGGAACCAATTACAAGTACTTTTTTAATGTCTTTATTTCTTGGCATTATTTATTTCCTCCCATCATATCCATAAATCTGTCAAACAGGTAACTGGAATCCTGCGGTCCCGGGCATGCTTCAGGATGGAACTGTACAGTAAAGATATTCTTTCCTTCGTATGCCATACCTTCGTTTGTGCCGTCATTGACGTTAACGAATGCAGGTTTTGCAATGTTTTTCTCTCAAGTCCCTCAGCATCTACTACATAACCATGGTTCTGGGAAGAAATGTAAACACGTCCTGTTGCAAGGTCTTTGACCGGATGATTTCCGCCTCTGTGTCCGTATTTCATCTTATGAGTATCTCCACCTGTTGCAAGAGCCATAAGCTGATGTCCAAGACAGATTGCGAAGATCGGAACTTCAGAATCATATAATTTTTTTATTTCCTTTATAATAGAAGTACATTCCTTTGGATCTCCAGGGCCGTTACTTAACATAATGCCATCCGGATTTGTCTCCAGAATCTCTTCCGCAGGTGTCAGTGCCGGATAAATTGTAACCTCACATCCTCTTTCATTCAGGGAACGTGCAATGTTTCTCTTAGCTCCCAGGTCAAGAAGTGCTACTTTCGGACCGTCGCCTTTTAAAATCTCTTTCTCGCGGCATGTTACCTTCTCTACTACCTTACCTGTTGTATATGCTTTTAACTGGGGGATAATTGTATCTAAATCATAATTTTCATTGACGGTGATCATACCGTTCATGGTACCTTTCTCACGAAGGATTTTCGTTAAGGCTCTGGTATCAATTCCGGCAATACCTGGAATATCATGCTTTGTTAAGAAATGCTGAATCGTGTCCACGCTTCTGAAATTACTTGGGACACGGGATAATTCGCGGACAATAAAGCCGTCCACCCATGGCTTTGATGACTCCTGGTCATCATAACAGATTCCGTAATTCCCAATGAGGGGATAAGTCATACATACTGCCTGTCCTGCATAGGAAGGGTCGGTCATTACTTCCAGATAACCGGTCATGGAAGTATTAAAGACGATTTCGCTGATAACGTCTCTCGTTGAACCAATGCTTGTACCTTTGAACACATGGCCATCTTCTAATATCATTTGCCACATATTCAACATCTGACACAATATGCGTAGACAACAGTACAAGACGATCTTCCGACAATTCACTGATCAGATTACGGAACCTGATTCTCTCATTCGGGTCAAGACCTGCTGTCGGTTCATCCAACACAAGTATCCGCGGATCATTCAACATCGCCTGGGCAATTCCGACCCTCCGGATCATGGCCCCCTGATAAAGTCCGCATCTTTCTTTCCTCTTTTCAGCCATTCGACCTGCTCCAACAGTTTTAATGCCCTTTTCTTTGCCATGATGGGCCTGATTCCTTTGATAGATGCAATATACAGCATGTAGTCATACACCGAAAGATCAGGATAAAACCCATAACTCTGCGGCAAATAACCGAGTATTTCCCTATAAGATGCCCCCAGACTAAAGATATTCTTTCCATTCCACAAGATTTCTCCGCTTGTTGGGGTTATCGCTGTACATATCATCCGCATTAAAGTGGTTTTTCCCGCTCCATTTACTCCCAATAATCCATATACACCTTTCCCCATAGAATGTGTTACATGTTCTACTGCGTGTACATTCCCATAATCTTTTGTTACATTTTTAAATTGCAGTTCCACTCGACTTCACCTCCCAGTTTATTTCACAGTTACATTGCGATTTGTGAACACAAAAAATAAGAATAACCAAACGATATGATCAACAAGCTCCCCCAGATTGGCATCGAAATCCTCTGATAAATAGAATCTGTCGATACAATCAGTGTCCAGATAAGTAT
>ENA-OQCU01000478-OQCU01000478.1-human-gut-metagenome-genome-assembly--contig:-NODE-478-length-18177-cov-3.153296_pt1 | contig 18177 bp, 21 predicted proteins | sample MGYA00242504_ERZ504590 | MGnify/ENA primary metagenome ERZ504590 (study PRJEB26092, sample SAMD00036318) | human gut metagenome | host: Homo sapiens | study: EMG produced TPA metagenomics assembly of... | reverse complement strand
ACAGTTCCGATATTATTTCTGAGACTCTTCAGAGTCAGGCTGCGGATATCTTTTCCATCAACAGTGATCCGTCCCTCTGTTACATCATAAAAGCGTGGCAGAAGAGAACAGATAGTAGTTTTCCCGCCACCTGACGGACCCACAAGTGCCACAGACTTTCCGGCAGGGATATCAATAGAGATATCACTGAGAACAGGGGTATTATCGTCACTGTAATGAAAAGATACATGCTCATAGCTTACATGTCCCTTCACATCAGTAAGTTCTCTGGCATCTGGAGCGTCTGTGATCTCTGACTCTGTTTCCATAACATCAAGGAAACGGCGAAAGCCTGAAAGACCCTTTTGCATCATTTCTACCAGCTCGACCAGAATCTGGATCGGACGGATAAAGATTCCGATATAAAGTGCATACATGGCAAGATCTGCAGTCTGCATTTCTCCGTTGGCAATAAGATAACCGCCATACACCAGAGTGACCAGATACATCATTCCCTGAAAGAACAGATTAGAGCTCATAAAGCTTCCCATACAGCGATAATTATCACGCTTTGAAAGCAGAAAAGCTTCATTGCTTTTTTTGAATTTGTTATGTTCAATATCTTCATTTGCAAAGGACTGTACCACACGGATACCGGAAAGTGTGTCCTGGAGACTTGCATTGACATCCCCGATCTTACGTCTGTTTTCCATAAAAGTTGCCTGCATTCGGGCATTCTGCTTAAAGGAAAACCAAAACATAACAATAACAAGGATAATCAGTGGAAATGCCAGTTTCTTATTGATAAAGAAAAGAAAGACAAAAGCACCGATGATCTTTACCAGAGAGATAAAAAGGTTTTCAGGACCATGGTGTGCAAACTCGGAAATATCAAAAAGATCACTGACCAGCTTGCTCATCATCTGACCGGAATTATTCTGACTGTAATAGGAAAATGAAAGCTGCTGGTAATGATCAAATAATTCCTGCCGCATATCCCGTTCCATATTTGCTCCCATCATGTGTCCCTGGCAGGTTACATAATATTTGCAGAGACATTGGATCACATACATAAGAAAGAGTCCTCCTGCGATCACAGGCAGTGCACGAAGAATCCTTGACTGATCCTGAGTGAACAGTGTTTTTGTCATAGTCCGCAGGATCTGAGGATATGCCAGATCTATCAGACTGATCAACGGCAGCACATATCAGATCAATAAAAAAAGTCGTCTTATACGGACCATAGTAGTGGATGAATTTTTTGATAGTATTCATAAGATAAAATCCTTTCATCTGTGATAGAATATATGTGATTTTATAGTAACATAACAGAAAGGAAAGTCAATAGAGGGGCAGGAACAGGACTTTAAAATGAAGCATTTTTTTGTGTTATATTGTGGTTATGGTAATTTCACAGGAGAGGAAGATGATCTGATGCAGGACAGAAAGCTTGAACAGGCTCTGGAGATTTATTTTCAGGAAAATCCGGACAGAGAGTCCGATAAATATCAGGAGATACAGAAATACCTGAAGCTCAGAATACGTTCTGTAATGGAGCTTCTGATAGAGAATGAGGATACAGAAAGGATGGAGCAGATCGAGAAATGCGGATGGTTTTTCCGCAAATGAGCTGGAGAATTTTATAAGATGTGCACAGGAAAAAGCAAAGCTGCGTTCTCTGGTATGGCTGCTTCATCTGAAAGATAAAAAATATGGATACCCAAAAAAAAGGACTTTTTCACTGTAAAACAACAACAGAGCAGGAACTTACCGGAAAAAAAATCCTGCAAAACTGCAGAAATCAATTAATATCTGGACTTTCCTTATCTGGACGGGGCATTTACAAGTCTGGAATACAAAGCAGACAGCAGCATTGATACAATTGGGACAGACGGGGAGCTGAATTTATTTTAAATCCGGGTATTTTCTTTATGAAAAAATATTCCTGGAAAGATTCGGCAGCAGTAAGAAGAGGATATCTGCACATGTTGCTTCACTGTCTGTACCTTCATATTTTCATGGAACCTGACAGAGATTCCGGTGAATGGGACAGGGAATGCGACTGTTTTGTAGAGCAGCTGATCGACAAGGCTGTCGGAGAAGGCAAAATCAGCCTGAAGAAAAGAAAAATCAGATGATACACAGGTGAACACAAATACTTTTGATGATCACATATTCTGGCAGAGAACTGCCGGACAGGCATCAGGAGGCAGGAGAACAAAGGAAAAATGGGAACATATCCTTGCTTATACCTCACAGAATAAGACCGGTATGCAAAGCAGGGCAGGGACTCAGACAAACGATCAGCAGGAAGAACTGGATGAGATCTACCGCAGTAAATATGATTACCGGAAATTTCTGAAGCAGTTCTGCAGACTGCGGGAGGAAGTGGAGCTGGATACGGAGAGCTTTGATTATATTTTTTACAGCTTTGGAATGGAACATTATGGAAATATTCCATTGATAGAACCGTTGGAGTATAAAGAAGTAAACCGTCTGGAGGAGCTGGTGATCGCCATTGACACATCCGGTTCATGTTCAGGAGAAACTGTACAGAGATTTCTGGGTGAAACCTATGGGATTTTAAGTGAAAAAGAGAATTTTTTCAGCAGGATGAAGGTATATATCGTCCAGTGCGACTGTTTTATCCAGAAAGTGGATGTGATCCATTCTGAGGAAGAGTGGAAGGAATACATCCGGAACGTTAAGATCCAGGGCAGGGGAGGTACAGATTTCCGCCCTGTATTTGAATTGATCCGTCAGGAAAAAGAGAGAAAAGAACTGAAGAATCTCAGAGCACTGATCTATTTTACAGATGGTGACGGGATTTATCCGGGACAAAAGCCGGATTATGAGACTGCATTTGTATTTCTGAAACGGACGGACAAGATGAAACTGGTGCCGCCATGGGCGAAATGTCTGATCACAGGAATGGGGCAAACTGCGGAGCAGATGTCAGTTTGAGTAAATAATGTTACTGTTCACTGGTAATATCCCGCGAGGTGTTTTTTGTGAGCGAAGGTCACAGAAAACCCGAGACATACCGCGCGAATTTATGCGATTAGCATAAATTCTGTGCATCGCGAAGCGTGTTGCTGGGAACGGAGTGAACAGTAACTAAATAATTAGCAGGAGTATGATAATAAAATGAACATACAGGAAGCAAAAGCAGAAATCTGTAATACACTTCGCGCATATCTGGCGAAGGATGAGAATGGATATTATACTTATCCGCTGATTCGTCAGAGACCGCTGTTGCTGATCGGCCCGCCGGGAATCGGCAAAACTGCCATTATGGAACAGGCGGCAGCAGAGTGCGGTGTGGGACTTGTAGCCTACACCATTACCCATCACACCCGTCAGAGTGCCATCGGTCTTCCGGAGATCGTTAAACGGAATTACGGTGGAAAAGGAATGATGGTGACAGATTACACAATGAGTGAGATCGTGGCATCTGTCTATGATTGTATGGAGAATACAGGCAGGAAAGAGGGAATCCTGTTTATTGATGAGATCAACTGTGTGTCTGAAACCCTGGCACCGGCAATGCTGGCACTTCTCCAGAATAAAACCTTTGGAAGTCATAAGATTCCGGAAGGCTGGATTCTGGTAGCAGCGGGAAATCCACCGGAGTATAATAAATCTGTCAGGGAATTTGATATTGTCACACTCGACCGTGTCCGTAAGCTTACAATTGAGCCTGACTGCGATATCTGGCTGAAATATGCAGGACAGCAGAAGGTGCACCAGGCGATCATTTCTTATCTGTCTGTGAAGAAAAACAATTTCTATGCGGTGGAGAATACAGTAGACGGTAAATTCTTTGTGACTGCCAGGGGATGGGAGGATCTTTCAAGACTTCTGCAAAGCTATGAAAAGCTGGGGATCGGGATCAGTAAGGAATTGGTGGAGGAATTTCTCCAGAAAGAGGAAACAGCCAGAGATTTTGCAGGTTTTTATCAGTTATATACAAAGTATGGGGAGGATTATGAAATCCCGTCGATCCTGTCCGGAAATCTGAGCCGGGAGAATCTGGCGCTGAAGGAGAAGATAGCTGCAGATGGAGCTTTTGAGGAGCGTTTTGCAGTTGTAAATCTGATCCTGGGGGCATTGAGAGAAAAAGCGGAAGAATATGGACAGGCAGATCATCAGCTTGAGGTACTCTATGAGATGCTTCTGCATCTGAGAACTCAGGTGAGAAAGAATGCTGAGGAAGAGAAGCTGGGAATTTCATTGCTTGAAGAATTTGTGCAGGAACAGGAAAACAGTCTGCAGATCAAAGTAAAGATGGAACTGATCTCAGTAAGAGAACAGAAATATCAGGAGACGGCAATCCGCAGGCTGAGGGAATATATTCTGACAGCAAAGAAAGAACATGTGCGGTCAGCTGAAAATGGATTTAAGCGGATCAGTAAATGTTTTGAAAAAGAAGCAGTATGCAGAGAAGATATGATCCGGAAACTCCAGGGAGAACTGCAGAATGCCTTTTCATTTATTAAAGAGAGCTTTGGCGAAAATCAGGAAATGCTGCTTTTCGTGACAGGGATCACAGCAGATAAGTCAATGACTTCGTTTATTGCCGGAAATGGCTGTCCGGCATATTTTGAACACAGCGAGATGCTTTTATATAATAAAGAAGAAAATGAACTGCGAAAAGCGTGTCTGGAGGCAGTGCATGATGGATTACAGGAAGAATGATGTGACCGGGTATAATAGTCTGTCACAGACAGCGGTTGGAAACGGATGTCTGTATATTATATAGAAGTCAATCAGACAGCAGCTGATACATAGCAGCAATGTGCTGCGGAAATGGAGGAAGAATGTCAGAAAAACAGCCTAAAAAAAAGAAGACAGCAGGGGATGTTGTGTTGACGGTTGTTCTGATCGCAGCAATCTGTGTATTCTGTTATGCAGGATATAATCTGTTTCATATTTATACAGAATATAAGAAAGGTACGGATGAGTACAATTCAATCACACAGATGGCAGTAACAGAACGAGATCCGGATGGAGAAGCAGCAGGGCCGGAGGCAGGCAGTGAACTGAAAGCGCCTATGGATATTGACTTTGCATCTCTTAAAAGTGTAAATGATGATGTAGTGGGATGGATTTATGTGGAAGCAGTGCCGGATATCAATTATCCCATTGTGCATGGCAAAGACAATGAAACTTATCTTCACAGAACCTATGAGAAGAATTACAATTTTGCAGGTACTATCTTTGTGGATTATGAAAACAAAGGGGATTTCAGTGACTGTAATACGATCGTGTATGGCCATAATATGAAAAATGGTTCTATGTTTGCTCAGCTTAAGAAGTTTACACAGGATGAAGAGACTTATAAGAAGAGCAAATATTTCTGGATCTTTACACCTGAGAAAAACTACAGGTATGAGATTATTTCTGCGTACACCACAGGTGTGAACAGTGATACCTATACACTGTTTAAGGGACCTGGTGAGGAATTTGAAAAATATCTGGAGAAGATCAGAGGATATTCCGAGATCCGGACAGATGCAGAAGGAATGAACATAAAGGACAAGATCATTACTCTGTCTACCTGTACAGGAAACGAGGCAACCCGTTATGTTGTCCAGGGAAAACGTGTGGATACACTTGATGTCGGGCAGTAGAATTATGAAGAGCAGTTACCTGAATCAGAAGAAAATCGTATTGCTGTAAAAGCAGACGATAAAAAATTCAGATGATAAAATTTCAGTAACAGTGTTTGGAAAAAAATAAAGGAGGAATTCTAAATGGCAGGAGAAGTTGAGAGATTACAGGAACTTGTAGACAAATATGACAATATTGTCTTCTTCGGCGGAGCAGGTGTTTCCACAGAGAGCGGAATCCCGGATTTCAGAAGTCAGGACGGACTTTATCATCAGAAATATGACTATCCTCCGGAAACGATCTTAAGCCATACATTCTTTATGAGAAAGCCGGAAGAATTTTTCAAATTCTACAGAGACAAGATGCTTTGTGACACTGCAAAACCAAATGCAGCACATCTGAAGCTGGCAGAACTGGAGCAGGCAGGCAAGCTGAAAGCTGTTATCACCCAGAATATAGACAATCTGCATCAGATGGCAGGCAGCAAGAAGATTCTGGAACTTCATGGAAGCGTACACCGTAATTACTGCATGAAATGCCACAGATTCTATGATTTTGCACATATGAAAGCATCTGCAGGTGTTCCAAGATGCGAATGTGGTGGAATTATCAAGCCGGATGTGGTATTGTATGAAGAAGGTCTGGACAATCAGACGATCAATGAAGCAGTGAAGGCAATCTCAGAGGCACAGGTGCTGATCATAGGGGGAACTTCCCTGGCTGTTTACCCGGCAGCAGGACTGATCGATTACTTCCGGGGAGAGCACCTTGTAGTGATCAACAAATCCCCGACTCCGAGAGACAGATATGCAGACCTTCTGATCCAGGAGCCGATCGGACAGGTGTTTGCACAGATTCACTGTTAAAGCCGGTTAAGGGTAACTGTTCAGGTTACTGTCAAAGTTATATAAGAGGAGTAAGAGATTATGGGACTTCCCTATGAAGTTGGTGATATTGTTACATTAAAGAAAGTCCATCCCTGCGGAAGCAGAGACTGGGAAATCTTAAGGGTAGGTGCTGATTTCCGCCTGAAATGTACAGGATGCGGACATCAGATCATGGTACCGCGCAAGATGGTTGAGAAAAATACTAAAAATTTGATAAAAAAAGAAAAATAGTACTTTACAGACACGAAAAACTATGTTAGAATCAACACTCGTGATATATTTTATATCCTTGCTCTTTGACAGGCAAAGGGCCAACAGACCATAAGGAGGTAAAGCAAGACATGAACAAGTACGAGTTAGCATTAGTTGTTAGTGCAAAAGTTGAAGACGAAGTACGTGATGCAGTTGTTGAGAAAGCAAAAGGATACATCACACGTTACAACGGCACTATCACAGAAGTAGAAGAATGGGGTAAGAAAAAATTAGCTTACGAAATTCAGAAAATGCATGAAGGCTTCTACTATTTCATTCAGTTTGAAGCAGACGCACAGTGCCCGGCGGAAGTTGAAAGACACGTTCGCATCATGGACAATGTATTAAGATACTTAGTCGTAAGAAAAGACGCATAATCTTATACAGGGTGGATTTTAGAAGGCACCATTAATTGATCCGTTCAACCATTCAAAGCAGAAACGAAGAGGTATTTATATGAACAAAGTAATTTTAATGGGACGCTTAACAAGAGATCCTGAGGTGAGATATTCCGCAGGAGAGAATGCATTGGCAATTGCCAGATATACACTGGCAGTAGACAGAAGATTCCGCCGTGACGGTGAAGCAACAGCAGACTTTATCAGTTGTGTATCCTTTGGACGTACAGCCGAGTTTGCAGAGAAGTATTTCCGTCAGGGACTTAAGATCATTGTTTCAGGACGCATTCAGACAGGCAGCTACACCAATCGTGATGGCCAGAAGGTTTATACCACAGAGGTAGTAGTTGAGGAACAGGAGTTTGCTGAGAGCAAGGCAGCCAGCGATAATTACGCAGCTTCCCATCCTCAGACATCAGCACCTGCACCTGCACCATCCATGCCGGCTCCGGGAGCAGCCAGTGCAGACGGTTTCATGAATATTCCGGATGGAATTGATGAAGAACTGCCGTTTATTTAATACAAACTGATAGATAAAATAGGAGGAAAGCAATCATGGCTTACAATAGAGGCGAAAGACCAGACTCTCCAATGAAGAGAAGAGGCGGCCGCAGAAGAAAAAAAGTTTGTGTATTCTGTGGTAAAGAGAATAACGAGATCGACTACAAGGATGTAGCAAAATTAAGAAAATATGTTTCTGAAAGAGGAAAAATCCTTCCAAGAAGAATTACAGGAAACTGTGCAAAACATCAGAGAGCACTGACAGTTGCTATCAAGAGAGCACGTCATATGTCTATGATGCCATACATCCAGGACTAATTCTGAAGATGATAAATGCTGCTCCGCATTTGGCGGAGCAGCATTTTTTGCATTATTTACGAGAATTGCTATAGAACAGAATGAACAGTAACACAATAACCATTATTTTTTGTGCGTTCTTCTGTTGCTATGGTAAATTCTGTTCAAATCTGTTATAATATGATTCAAAGGGCGTTTTTTCACAGAACCTGTCTATATGCAGCACATTTGCTGTGTACAGGCGAAACAAATAGAATGATGAAGAACGGAAAGAAAGATATGAGTGATAAACTGAAATTAAAAGGGCATATGAAAGCATTCATGCGGTGGCCTCTGATTCTCTCGGCTTTACTGATCGTACTTAATATCTGGGTATATTTTTGTCAGCGTGAAGGCTGGTATTATTGTGTCAGGTGGAATCCTGATTTATGTGGGATGTGCAGTAATAATACTCCGATGCCACAGATCGTTCATTGTAAATGAACTGATAGCCTTTGCCAATCAGTATGATTCGCTTGAAAAGAGAATCCTTGAAGAACTGGCATTGCCCTATGCCATTATGGATATGAATGGCAGAATGATCTGGTCCAACAAAGTATTTGCGGAGCTTACAGGTAAAGATCAGTTTTATAAGAAAAATGTCAGCACTGTTTTTCCGGATGTAACAGCTGACAAACTACCGGTTGCAGATAAGAAAGAAACTGCTGAGATCAGTACTCGATTTGGAGAGAAGACTTATCGTATTTCCATGCAGAGGGTGTCTCTTGGTGAAGTGGTTGCCAAAAGTGAGCTTCTGGAGAATTCAAACAGGAATGTCAGCCTGATCGCCATGTATCTGTATGACGATACAGAACTGAAGTCTTACATTAAAAAGAATGAAGACAATAAGCTTGTTGTAGCGTTAGCTTATCTGGATAACTATGAGGAAGCACTTGAGAGTGTAGAGGATGTGAGACGTTCACTTCTGATTGCTCTGATTGACCGGAAGATTACGAAATATTTTTCCAATTTCGATGGTCTTGTAAAGAAACTTGAGAAGGACAAATATTTCCTGATCATGCGCCAGAGTTCGCTTGAGGCTCTGAAAGAACAGAGATTTCATATTCTGGACGAGGTTAAAACAGTTAATATCGGAAATGAGATGGCGATCACTTTGAGTATTGGTGTGGGACTGAATGCTTCCACTTATATTCAAAATTATGAGTATTCACGTATTGCTATAGAGATGGCACTTGGACGTGGCGGTGATCAGGTTGTTATTAAGAATGGAAATAATATTACCTATTACGGCGGAAAGACTCAGCAGATGGAGAAGAATACCCGCGTAAAAGCCAGGGTAAAAGCGCAGGCACTGAAAGAGTTTATGAGTACGAAAGACAGAGTCGTTGTCATGGGACATAAAATCACAGATGTGGATGCGTTGGGAGCAGCAATCGGTATTTTCCGTGCAGGTAAAACACTTGGAAAATCTGTCAGTATTGTAGTGAATGATCCGACAAAATCTATCAGACCGTTGATCGCAGGATATGTGAATAATCCAGACTACGAGCCATCTATGTTTGTGGACAGCGAGCAGGCTAAAGATATGGTAGATAACAATACAGTGGTGGTTGTAGTTGATACTAACAGACCAAGCTATACGGAATGCGAGGAGCTTCTGCACATGACAAAGACAATTGTTGTGCTGGATCATCACAGGCGGGGAAGCGAAGTGATAGAGAATGCGGTGCTTTCCTATGTGGAGCCTTATGCATCCTCAGCCTGTGAGATGGTAGCAGAGATCCTGCAGTATTTCTCGGATGACCTGCGTATCCGCAATATGGAGGCTGACTGTCTCTATGCGGGAATTATGATCGATACAAACAATTTTACGACAAGAGCAGGTGTACGTACCTTTGAGGCTGCTGCATTCTTAAGAAGGAGTGGAGCAGACGTGACCAGAGTACGTAAACTGTTAAGGGATGATCTGAAATCTTATCAGGCACGTGCAGAAGCAGTGAGAACTGCACAGATTTACAGAGAATGCTATGCCATTGCCAGATGTCCAAGTGAAAATCTGGACAGTCCTACAGTTATAGGAGCACAGGCAGCCAATGAGCTTCTGAATATTGCAGGGGTTAAGGCATCGTTTGTACTGACTCAGTACAATAATGAAGTTTATATCAGTGCCAGGGCTATTGACGAAGTCAATGTACAGGTAATGATGGAAAAGATGGGCGGAGGCGGTCATATGAATATTGCCGGTGCCCAGGTCAAGGCTTCTCCGGATGAGGTGGAGAGAATGCTTAAAGACATCATAGATCAGGAATATCAGGAGGAAAACACAAAATGAAAGTAATCTTACTTGAAGACGTAAAAGCACTTGGAAAAAAGGGACAGATCGTAAATGTAAGTGACGGATATGCAAGAAACATGATCCTTCCTAAGAAACTGGGGCTGGAGGCAACTCCTAAGAATTTAAATGATCTGAAACTTCAGAAAGCAAACGAAGAGAAGGTTGCAAAAGAAGTATATGAAGCAGCACAGGCATTTGCAAAGGATCTCGAGACAAAAGAAATTATCCTTACACTGAAAACAGGAGAAGGCGGAAGAACCTTTGGTTCCGTTTCTTCCAAAGAAATCTCTGAAGCAGCAAAGAAACAGTTGAATCTTGACATTGATAAAAAGAAACTGCAGCTTCCTGAGCCAATCCGTACACTTGGTGTTACCCAGGTGCCTGTCAGATTACATCCTAAGGTAACAGGAACTCTTAAAGTATGGGTAAAAGAAGCATAAGTCTTCCGGAGGGATAAAGAATGGAAGAAGCGCTGATTAAAAGAATACTCCCCCACAGTATAGAGGCAGAGCAGTCTGTAATCGGCTCAATGATCCTGGACAGAGATGCGATCCTTGTGGCATCTGAGATACTTACCAGCGATGATTTTTATCAGAAACAATATGGCATCATCTTTGATGCAATGGTGGAATTGTGTAATGAAGGGAAACCGGTAGATCTGGTGACCCTTCAGAATCGTTTAAAGGAGAAAGAACTCCCGCCGGATATCAGCAGTATGGAATATGTAAGAGATCTGATCTCAGCGGTTCCTACTTCTGCAAATGTGAAGTACTACGCAAAGATCGTCAGTGAGAAAGCAGTCCTTCGCAGACTTATCAAGGCAAATGAAGAGATTGCCAACACATGCTATCTGGAGAAGGAGAATACAGAGATTATTCTGGAAGAAGCGGAAAAAAAAGCTGTTCAATATTCTTCAGAGACGCAACAATGAAGAATATGTTCCAATCCAGCAGGTAGTTCTGAATGCCATTAATAACATTGAGAAAGCGTCTAAGCTTAAAGGTTCTGTAACAGGTATTCCCACAGGCTTTATGGATCTGGATTATAAAACATCCGGTATGCATCCTTCTGATCTGGTGCTGATCGCAGCCCGTCCTTCCATGGGGAAAACAGCCTTTGTACTGAACATTGCACAGTATATGGCATTCCGAAAGGATGTCACAGTTGCCATATTCAGTCTGGAAATGTCAAAGGAACAGCTGGTGAACCGACTTCTGGCAATGGAATCTCATGTAGATTCCCAGAATATGAGAACAGGTAATCTGAAAGACGAGGACTGGACAAAACTGGTAGAAGGAGCAGATATTATCGGTAAATCTAATCTGATCATTGATGACACGCCGGGTATTTCCATTGCGGAAATGCGCTCCAAATGCAGGAAATATAAGCTGGAACATAATCTCGGGATTATCATGATCGACTATCTGCAGCTGATGAGCGGAAGTGGAAAAAGTGATTCCAGACAGCAGGAAATTTCAGATATTTCCCGTTCTCTGAAAGCTCTTGCCAGAGAGCTGAATGTGCCGGTGATCGCATTGTCTCAGCTCAGCCGTGCGGTGGAACAGCGTCCGGATCACAGACCAATGCTTTCGGATCTTCGAGAATCCGGAGCCATTGAACAGGATGCCGATGTGGTAATGTTTATCTACAGAGATGACTATTATCATAAGGATACAGAGAAGAAGGACATTGCAGAGATCATCATTGCCAAACAGAGAAACGGTCCCATCGGAACAGTAGAACTGGTATGGCTGCCGAGATATACACAGTTTGTGAATATGAAGAAATAATCTATCTCAGAGGAGTTTGATCTTTGACTTGAATAATATTATAGCAATCCTCTAAAATAATGCATCTTAATCCAGCCCATCAGAGTGTGAAATCCTGCTGAATTGTCTTAAATGCATTATTTACGAGGATTGCTATAGAAAAATTTTACAGGGAAACAGTATCAGGGGGAGAATCCGGTACTGTTTCCCTGTTTTTTGTGTCAAAATAAAGTTTTATAGGGAAGTTTGTAAATCGAAACTTCTTGCAATCTCGGTATGGCGTTTTATAATAAATATACATGATATCAGGATTACGACAGCTGTTTTTACAGTGCAGTGGTTCAATGATATCAGGTGATAGATTGAGTTGTTGATATGCATCAGTGGTTTCTGATGAAAAAATGGACTCAAAAGGAGGAGGGGCAGCATGGAGCAGCGGTATACTGTGACTCAGACCGCAGAAATCCTTGGCGTGAGGGCATCGGTCCTCCGGTACTGGGAGGAAGAACTGGAACTGAGGATATGCAGGAATGAGCAGGGACATCGTTACTATACAGGAAATGATATTACGCTTCTGGCTAATATAAAGGAACTAAAGAAAAGAGGACTTGCCCTGAGAGCGATCAAAGAACTGGTTCCAAGAATTTCAAGGACTGCACCCGGGACTACTGCGAGCAAAGTGAAGCTTCTTGAAGATGAACAGCCTGAGAGGGAAAAAATACTTGAATTTCAGAAAATCATGGAACGTCTGATCGCTCAGGAGCTACATATGAAAAAAGAGGGAGAAGACCAGTGCCGGGATCTGGATGAAACGATCCGTAACAGACAGCTTGCGAGAAAAGAGGCTGCTGCAGCACTGGAAAAAAGAAGCAGGAGGATCAGAAGAAAACATTTGTAAAAGTTATCCATAAAGAAAACAGCTTCGTCTCTGCGGTAAACAGAGATGAAGCTGTTTTGAAATCATGAATTATTCTGCTGGATGAATAGCCTCTGTTGGACATGCATCTGCACATGTTCCGCAGTCTAAGCATGCATCAGCGTCGATTACATAATGCTCATCTCCCTGAGAGATAGCTTCTGCAGGACATTCGCTTTCGCATGTTCCACAGCTTACACATTCGTCTGAAATTACATATGCCATAATTAGAATCCTCCTTATCGTAATAACGTTTTAGGCCCCTTTCGGGGTTCTGCATACATTTTAATATATCTTTGTCTGAATTACAAGTATAAAATCAGATACATTATAAAATAATATTAAGTTAGCATTTGCTTACTTTACCTGCAGATTACAAATAGTTGACGGACATGTGAATGTCTGTCCGAGCAGAGAAATTATCCTGCCAAAATACAGGCATTTGTATGATGGAAAATAGTCTGTTAATATACAAAAAAAATAAGAGTATCAAAAAGAAAGTGCGTTTTTGCTGAATTTATTGACAATTCAGACATAAACGGTTATAGTAAAGATACTTGCAAGGAGGCATAACACAGAAAGTTGTGCCTCTTTTGTTCCGTAGCAGGAATCAGAAAACAAATAGAAAGAATGGAGGAATGAAGAATGAAGAAAGCATTGGCAATTGGACTTGCAGCAGTAATGGCGGTTTCCATGAGTGCACCGGTATTTGCAGAAGATGAAGGTAAAGGGATTGCAAAAGAGGACCTGAAAGTAGGAGTGATCTATATCGGTGATGAGAATGAAGGTTACACGGCTGCTCATATGAAAGGAATTGATGAGATGGAAGAGAAGCTTGGTCTTGACGATTCTCAGATTATTGAGAAAACTCTCATCGGTGAAGATGAAGGATGCTATGATGCGGCAGCAGACCTTGCAGATCAGGGATGTCAGATCATCTTTGCAAACAGCTTTGGACATGAGACTTATATACTGGAAGCAGCAGGGGAATATCCGGAGGTTCAGTTCTGTCATGCAACAGGAACACAGGCTGCATCCAGCGGACTTTCCAATATGCATAACTATTTTTACAAATATTTACGAAGCACGTTACGTGTCAGGTGTAGTTGCAGGTCTGAAACTGAATGAAATGATCGAGGACGGCACAGTAAAAGAAGACGCATGCAAGATGGGTTATGTAGGTGCATTCCCATACGCAGAGGTTATCTCCGGTTATACAGCTTTCTATCTTGGCGCGAAGAGCGTATGCCCGTCTGTAACAATGGAAGTAAAATATACAAACAGCTGGGCAAGCTTTGACCTTGAGAAAGAGTGCGCAGATGCTCTGATCTCTGACGGCTGTGTACTGATCAGCCAGCATGCAGATACAACAGGTGCTCCTACAGCATGCGAAGCAGCAGGAGTTCCATGTGTAGGTTATAATATTGATATGACATCTGTTGCTCCGAACACAGCACTTACTTCTGCATCTATGGACTGGGGTGTATATTATACATACGCAGTACAGTGTATGCTTGACGGCACAGCAATTGATACTGACTGGTGTAAAGGATTTGCGGAAGGTGCAGATAAGATCACCGCTCTCAATGACAAAACTGTAGCAGAGGGTACAGAAGAAAAGGTCAAAGAAGTGGAAGATGCGCTCATTGATGGTTCCCTTCATGTATTTGATACATCTGCATTTACAGTAGACGGCAAGGAACTTGATACTTATAAGAAGGGTGATACAGAGTACATTTCTGACGGATACTTCCATGAATCTGAATATGGTTCCGCACCTGCATTTGATATTGCGATTGATGGAATTACATCTATTACAGAATAAGAAAATTGCTGGAGCTGCAAAGCGCGGAGCAATTTACGACAGCAGGGCTGCCCGGGCGGCAGCTCTGCTGTTTTCATATCGTACGTGCAAAAGAAGTCTTGAAGTCTTCTGACAGAAGGTTTCTTTTGCTGTATTATGGAGTATACAGGAGAGCAATTCCATAATTCAGAAGTAGGATTAAATGATATCGGCAGTCAAAGAGACAGGACTTTTACTGTAGATTGGATATCATTAGATAAAAGGAGGAAACGATAGTGGGAGAAAACTATGCACTTGAACTTAGAGATATTTCCAAGAGTTTTGGTTCGGTCCAGGCGAATGATCATGTAGATCTCACACTGAGAAAATCGGAGATTCTTGCAATTCTGGGGGAAAACGGAAGCGGAAAGACAACTCTGATGAATATGATCTATGGAATTTATTATCCGGATGAAGGACATATTTTTGTAAATGGAAAAGAAGTAACGATCCGTTCACCGAAAGATTCCTATGAACTGGGAATCGGTATGGTACATCAGCATTTTAAACTGGTAGATGTACTGACAGCAGCAGAGAATATTGTTCTGGGACTTCCGGGAAAGGGAAAGCTGGACATGAAGAGGATCACAGAGGATATTCAGAAGCTGGCAGATAAATATGGCTTTGAATTGGATCTGTCACAGAAGATCTACGAAATGTCCGTTTCCCAGAAGCAGACAGTTGAGATCATAAAGATGCTCTACCGTGGCGCGAGGATTCTGATCCTGGATGAGCCGACCGCAGTTCTGACACCACAGGAGTCTGACAGGTTATTCGATATTTTGAGAAATATGAGAAAAGATGGATGTTCCATTATGATCATCACGCACAAACTCCAGGAAGTTCTGGCGTTATCAGACCGTGTGGCAATCCTCAGAAAAGGAAAGTATATTGATACAGTAGAAACAGCTCAGGCAAATGCACAGAGTCTGTCAGAGATGATGGTAGGCGGCAGAGTAGATCTCAATATCGACCGTCCTGAACCGGAGAATGTAAAGAAACGATTAGTAGTCAAAGGTCTGAACTGTAAAAACAAAGAAGAGGTAAAAACTCTGGATGATGTTGATCTGACAGTAAATGCAGGAGAGATTCTGGGTATTGCCGGCATTTCCGGAAGCGGCCAGAAAGAATTTCTGGAGGCAATTGCAGGACTCCAGGCAATAGAGAGCGGTTCGATCACCCTGTTTGATGACAATGGAAAAGGAACAGAGCTTGCAGGAATGGATTCTATCTCCATTAATAAAGCAGGGATCAGCCTTGCTTTTGTTCCGGAAGACCGTATTGGTATGGGGCTTGTGGGCGATATGGATATGACCGATAATATGATGCTCAGAAGCTATCGCAATGGTAAAAGTCCATTCCTGGATCGAAAAGGTCCAAAGGCACTGGCGTTAAAAATCAAAGAACAGCTTGAAGTCATGACTCCAAGTATTTCCGCACCTGTCCGTCAGATGTCAGGAGGAAATGTGCAGAAGGTTCTGGTAGGAAGAGAAATTGCCCAGAATCCGAAAGTGCTTCTGGTAGCTTTCCCAACTCGAGGGGTGGATGTCAATACTTCCCATGTGATTTACCGCCTTCTGAATGAACAGAAGAAAAAAGGGGTTGCAGTAGTCTGTGTTATTGAGGATCTTGATGTAGTTCTTGAACTGTGTGACAGGATTGCAGTGTTCTGCGGAGGTAAAATAAGCGGAATTGAGGATGGAAGAACTGCAACGAAAGAAGGAATCGGGCTTCTTATGACGAAGCATGAAAAAGGAGGGACACAGGCATGAAGAAAGAACCTTTCTTACAGGTAAGTAAAAGAAGAAACAAAGCCAGATGGCAGGAACGTCTTCTGATCCGTTTCATTGCATTGATCCTTGCACTGATCGTGTGCGGAGCGGTGATCGTTGCCCTGGTAAAGATGAATCCGGTGGATGTCTATAAGGCAATCTGGGATGGAGCAATGGGTTCGGATCGCCGTCTGTGGCAGACCATACGAGATACAATGGTACTGCTGTGTATTTCCATTGGTCTGGCACCTGCATTTAAAATGAAATTCTGGAACATCGGTGCAGAAGGTCAGATCCTGATCGGTGGTGCCTGCTCTGCTGCCGTCATGATCTATGCAGGAGATAAGATGCCTACAGGGTTACTCCTGATCGTAATGTTTGTGGCAAGTGCACTTGGCGGAATGATCTGGGGAATGATCCCGGCTGTATTTAAAGCAAACTGGAATACAAATGAGACATTGTTTACTCTGATGTTGAATTATGTTGCCATGCAGGTAGTAACTTATTGTATTGTATTCTGGGAAAATCCGAAAGGTTCCAATACAGTCGGAATCATCAATCAGGCTACAAAAGGCGGATGGCTTCCGGAACTGTTCGGACAGAAATATGGCTGGAATGTAGTCATTGTCCTGATTCTGACAGTGGGAATGTTCATTTATCTGAAATACTGCAAGCAGGGCTATGAGATCGCAGTAGTAGGTGAGAGCGAGAATACTGCCAGATATGCCGGTATCCAGGTGAAAAAGGTTATTATCCGTACAATGGCAATCTCCGGTGCAATCTGTGGTATCGCAGGTTTTGTTATTGTCAGCGGAGCCAGCCATACGATTTCCACTGCAACAGCAGGCGGTCGTGGATTTACTGCGATCATTGTCGCATGGCTTTCCAAGTTTAATACATTTATTATGGTTGCAGTTTCCTTTGGCATCGTATTTATGGACCAGGGTGCCGTACAGATCGCAACACAGTATGGACTGAATGAGAATGCTTCCAATGTTCTTCTGGGAATCATTCTGTTTTTCCTGATCGGTGCAGAATTCTTTATCAACTACAGAGTAAAGCGTGCAAAGAAATAGGAGGTAGCGGCAATGAGTGTACTGATAGTTTTTATTCAAAAAAGCAATTGTCCAGGGCATCTGTATTCTGTATGGGGCGCTTGGTGAGATTATGACAGAGAAATCCGGTAACCTGAATCTTGGTATTCCGGGAATTATGTATATGGGCGGCATTTCAGGTCTGATGGGAGCTTTCCTCTATGAGAAGGATAATCCTGATCCCAATGCACTTGTGGGTGTACTGATATCGTTTTTGTGTGCGTTTGCATGTGCTGCGATCGGTGGTCTGATTTACAGTATCCTGACTATCACACTTCGTGTAAATCAGAATGTAACAGGTCTTGCACTTACCATTTTTGGTACAGGTTTTGGTAACTTCTTTGGCGGTTCTATTTCCAAGCTTGCAGGCGGTGTAGGACAGATTTCCGTAAAAGGGATCCGATGCCTTGCGGCCCACGCTCATCTTAAGGGCACTGTCGTGGCGCAGGCGGTCGCAGTCGTTGGCATCCTCGTAGCCGCACATTATCTGTCCGACACGCTGGCAGACCATCTCTTCGTAG
>ENA-OQCU01000477-OQCU01000477.1-human-gut-metagenome-genome-assembly--contig:-NODE-477-length-18182-cov-3.717364_pt1 | contig 18182 bp, 15 predicted proteins | sample MGYA00242504_ERZ504590 | MGnify/ENA primary metagenome ERZ504590 (study PRJEB26092, sample SAMD00036318) | human gut metagenome | host: Homo sapiens | study: EMG produced TPA metagenomics assembly of... | reverse complement strand
ATCCAACCGCTGCTGGGCTTCAACTACGGCGCGCACCTGTTCGAACGCGTGAAGAAGACGCTATGGTACGGCATCTTCGGGGCGACGGGCATCGGTTTGGCGCTGTGGGCGCTCGTGCACCTGTTCCCCGAGCAGATCGTCGGGTTCTTCGGCATCACGAACGAATCACTGCGCGACTTCACGGTGTTCGCCCTCAAGGTGCAGCTGCTCATGCTGCCCTTCATCGGCTTCCAGATCGTGGGCTCGAATTACTTCCAGGCAACCGGGCAGCCGCTCAAGTCCATCTTCTTGTCGCTGACGCGCCAGATACTGTTCCTGGTGCCGCTGCTCATCGTGCTGCGATGGTGCTGCCCAGCTGGTTCCCGCAGTTCGTCACGCCTCGACGCGCTGTACTTCGCCACCCCCGCGGCCGACTTCCTGGCCATCTTCACCACGGTGGTGTTCATCGTCTTAGAGATGGGACGCTTGAAGAAGCTCGAGAGCGGAGAACTGAAAGCGAAGTTCTAAGCCGCTCGTATCGCGCATCCAGATTGTCACCCCTTGCTTAAAACCCCGCGGTTCACAAAACTGCGGGGGTTTGCTTATAGTGCGAGGCTGCTGAAAACGAAGGATCGTCCTGGAAGAGGAGCGGAGCATGGAAGCAAACAAGGTGAAACAGGGTTCTATGGGGGCATCGCGCACGCGCTCGATCGCGTTCGTCGCGTTGACTATCGCCCTTTTGGGCGTGTCCGCATGGGTGTCCATCCCGATCGGGCCGGTGATGCTGACGCTGCAGATGTTCGCGGTCATGTTCGCAATTATGGTGCTCACGCCGAAGCAGTGTATGGCTTCTATCGCCGGCTACCTGGCGCTAGGAGCTATCGGTTTGCCGATGTTCTCAGGCATGCGCGGCGGTATCGGCATGTTGATGGGACCGACGGGCGGATACCTGTGGGGATTTCTGCTGGCTGCGGTGGTTGCGCTGCTCGTTCGCGAGGGTCTGAGGCGTGCGATCGGCGAGAAGGGGGTTTCGGGTCCGATGGCGATCGTGGTCGACATGGTGGCCTGCTTGGCGTTCATCATCGTGACGTACGTGTGCGGATGCTTCCAGTACGCTGCTGTGGTAGGCGTCGATTTGGCGGCGGCTTTCATGGTGACTATCGCGCCCTTCGCCGTGCCCGACTTGCTGAAGGCGGTGGCCGCTGTGCTATGCGCTCGCGCTGTGCTTCGAGCTCTGCCCAAGCGGTAGGAAACATCGATCACCAAACGAAACGGGCGCCTTCGGGCGCCCATTTCGTTGGTGATCGATGGCAGAGGGACGTGGTCGATATCTCATCCCTCTGCCATGCTCGCTTGCTGATTTACGCTTCCAGCAGCACCGCGCCGGAGGTGAAGCCGCCGCCGAATGCGACGAGCACTACCTTGTCGCCGCGCCTGATGCGGCCGGCGTTGTACGCGTCGCATAGAGCCATAGGCAGGCTGGCGGCCGACGTGTTGCCAGTGTGGTCGATGGACAGCTGGAAGAAATCCATCGGGCGCCCCAGCTTCTTGGCGGCGTACTTGATGATGCGCTCGTTCGCCTGGTGGGGCACGATGCAGGCGACGTCATCCAGCGTGAGGTTTGCGCGGTCGAGCGCCTCGTGCACGGCCGTGGTCATGGCCTCGGCGGCGAACTTGAACACCTTGGGGCCGTCCATGCGCAATACCTGGCGCGGTTCGCCCGCGTCGACGAATTCGGTAATGCCCAGCTCGGCATCGATACGGGAGAGCGATGCGTCTTCGGGGGCTTCGGGCGACGCGCCGTCGATGTCGAACGGCAACGGGGCGTCGTAGGCAAACGAGCAGGTGAGCGCGTTCGTGTCGTCGTCGGCGTTCGTGATGAAGCTGCTCATGATGCCAGGTCGGTTCTCGTTCCACTCCAGCACCGCCGCGCCAGCGCCGTCGCCGAACAGCACGCAGGTGTTACGGTCGCTCCAGCCCGTCACGCGCGTCAGGCGCTCGGCTCCCACCACGAGCGCGCGGCGAACGGGGTTGCGGCCCGCGGCACCGGGCGCTCCGGCGGTCGAACCGGCCATCATGCACTCGGCCACGGTCAGGCCGTACACGAAGCCCGTGCAGGCGGCGTTCAGGTCGAACGCAATGGCGTTCTCGAGACCCAGGCGGCGGCGCAGCAGCCCGGCGGCCGAGGGCACCAGCACGTCGGGCGTGATGGTGGCGTAGATGACGAGGTCGATGGAAGCGGGGTCGATGGCCTCGCCGTCCTCGCGCCAGCCGCCGTCGGCAAGACCCAGCGCTTGGCGGGCAGCGGCTTCGGCCAGATCGGTAGCGGTTTCCTCGACGGCAACGTGGCGCGATCTGATGCCCGTGCGCGTGCTGATCCATTCGTCGTTCGTGTCGACGAGCGCTTTCAGCTCGTCGTTGGCCACTTCCAGCTTCGGGAGGGACTTTCCGCATCCGATGATCGTGCTGCCCATGCTGCTCCGTCCTTGGCCGCGCTTTCGAGGCGCGCCTTCAATGCTTTGATAATCAAACTAAATGGATTATAGCAAGCGCCCGCCATCCCGTGTGCGAAACCCAAGCGACCTTCACAAAGGGCGGGCGATGCGTGCCAAGCATGGATGGGCGGTGCGCCGACGTGGGCGCGAACCGGTACCCATGACAATGTTATCCATGGCAAACTCATGCAGTAATGGTCCCAAGATTTTCCGACCTGGGCATATAGCGATCGTATTGTCGATGCCTCAGTGCAAGACGTTCGAAAGCTTCGAAGAAATTGTCATGGCTGTCCCTTTGCGCCCACTTTTTCGCTCGCCCTATCAAGAGGCCGAGCGGGCGTGCTACTTCGCGGCGGCAACCAGGGCTTCGAACAGCGGAACGTTGTCGTCGAGGTACTCAGGATGCCACTGCATGCCGAGGTAGAAGCGCCGCGATGGGTCCTCCAAACCCTCGACCAGACCGTCGCCGCTGACCGCGCTCACCTGCAGCGGGTCGGCCACGCAGGCGATCGCCTGGTGGTGCATCGTGTTCACCAGCAGCGAATGCGGCGCAGGCGCGATGCCCTCCCAGCTCGTTTCGAGCGATGCGGGCCATCCCGCCTTGCAGCCTGGTACCATGCCCTCGCCCGCGCCGTCGCACAGCACCCGGTCCAGCACGCTGCCCGGCGCGATGTCGACGCGCTGGCGCACGACGTCGTAGGGAGGCTTCTGCTGATGCGCCGCGTCGGTGAGCCCGCAGGCGTGCACGTCCTGGTACAGCGTGCCGCCCAGCGCCACGTTGAGCACCTGCATGCCGCGGCAGATGCCCAGCATGGGCAGATCGCGCTCGTGGGCAAGGCGCGCCAACTCCAGCTCCAGGGCATCGCGTCCATCGAACACGTTCACGGTTTCGGCCAGGCGCGCTTCGTCGCCGTACGTCGCCGGGTTGAGGTCCCCGCCGCCGGCCAGCACCAGGCCGTCCAGGCGTTCTACCAGTTCGCGCGCCGCTCGACGGTTCGCATCCGCGCCGCCCTCCACGGGCGGCAGCAGCACGGGCACGGCGCCGGCGGCGGCCACTCGTCGCACGTATTCCACCGTCACGCGCTCGACGGGGACGATCTCGTCCTTCTGCTCCTCTTCAACGTACGTGGTGGTGATGCCGATGATCATGTCGCTCGCCCTCCGGTCGTCGTCTTCCTGCCAGCAGCATACGAAAAAGCGTCCCGTCGAGAGTCGACGCGCGAGGAATCCACAAAAGTAAAAGCAAAGGGTAGGGGGCGAGGATAGCGGGATGCCGGCGGCGTAAGAAGAGAAGAGCGGCAGCGAAAGATTGGCACGCTAGTTGCTAAGTCGAAGGCCAGAGACGGTTGTCGCCCCGCTCCGCGCGGGCGACGCACGGTGCGGGATCAAGACACAAGGAGGAGCGCATATGAAGTCATCGGATCGCCCCAAGTTCGGCAACTTGCAGAACTTGAAGGTGCTCAACGCCGGCGCGGTCATCGCGGCGCCGTTCGTCTGCGAGCTGTTCGCCGAGCAAGGCGCCGACGTCATCGAGCTGGAAAGCACGGTGGCGCCCGACATGTACCGCATGTACGGCGACGCATGGTCGGTCGACCGTCGCAACCAGCGCATGATCACGCTGAACATCCCCTCGCCCGAGGGCAAGGAGATCCTGCTGCAGATGGTGAAGTGGGCCGACGTGCTGGTGGAGTCGTCGAAGGGCGGCACCTGGGAGAAGTGGGGCCTTACCGACGAGGTGCTGTGGGAGGCGAACCCCGCGCTGGTCATCCTGCATATTTCCGGTTTCGGCAACTGGGGCGACCCGGACTACGTGCGCAAGGCGTCGTTCGACCCCATCGGCCAGGCGTTCTCGGGCTACTCGAACCTCAACGGCTTTCCCGACAGCCCGCCCAGCGTGACGAAGCCTTTCACCGGCGACTTCATGACCGGTCTCATGGGTGCTTGGGCCACGCTTGCCGCTGTCATCCGCGCGCGCGAGACGGGCGAAGGCGAGTCCATCGACTGCTGCCAGTTCGAGGCGCTCGTGCGTCTGCAGGGCGCCACGCTGTCCGACGGCATCAACCACGGCATCCAGCCCATGCGCATCGGCAACGAAGACCTCGTGGGCGCGTGCGCCGGCGCGCAGAAGTGCAAGGACGGCTACTGCCAGGTGGCCGTGGGCGGCGCCGGCCCGGTGAAGAAGCTCGTCGAGTTCTTCGGGTTCGCCGACGATCCCGACTTCCAGCCGCTGGGTACCTACCCCTCCGTCACGCGCAAGCCCGGCTGCAAGAGCCTGGACGAGCCGCTGCCCGACCGCGCTGCGAAGTTCCGCGCCGCGCTGGACAGCTGGTGCGAGAAGCACACGGTTGAGGAGGTCAACCGCATCTTCGGCCAGATGGGCGTGGCGGTGAGCCCCCATATGACCTACGAGATGATGCTGAACGACCCGCATTACCAGGCGCGCGAGGTGTTCGTCGACTGCTACGACGAGATCACGCAGAAGACGGTCAAGCAGGTGAACATGATCCCGCGCTTCAAGAAGCATCCCGGCAAGATCGTGCGCGGAGGGGCGAAGTACGACGCCGACACGCAGGACGTGCTCGAGGAATTCGGCTATTCGGAAAAGGAGATCGAGTTGCTGTACGAGAAGGGGGTGCTGCGCAAGGGCGAGTAGCTCGACGGCGGACGGCGCGGCCCCGGCGCGTTCGAACCGGGGCCGCGTCGCCGCGAGAAAAGAGAGGGGAACCCTCTGGCGCCCTAACGATGGCACGGATTTTGCATATCGCTATGGCGTTGGGGATTCTCAGGTAAAACAAAGGAGGCACTATGGGAACTGAAACAATGAAGGGCAGCAACTACGCATGGGCGATCGCCGTCGCCTGCGTAGCCTTCTACGCCATCCCCTTGGGCGTCGTGGCGAACCAGGCCGGTTTGTTCGCATCGCCCGTCATGGAAGAGTTCGGCTGGTCGCGCACCGACGCGACGCTGTACATGTCCATCCAGCCGTGGGTGGCGGCTATCTGCACGCCGTTCGCCGGCAAGCTCATCTCCAGGTTCAACCCTCGCTGGGTGATGACCGCCGCGGCCGCCGTCTTCGGCTTGGCTTCGCTGGCCTGTGCTTGGTTCACCGAGCCGTGGCAGTGGAACGTGTACGGCGTGCTGTACGGCGCGTCCGCCGCGTTCTGGATGTACATCGCCACGCCGACGTTCATCAACCGTTGGTTCGCTAAGAGCAACGGCACCGTCATCGGCGTCATCGGCGTGTGCGCGTCGCTGCTGGGCGCGTTCATGAGCCCGGTCATCCAGGGCTGGATCAGCGGCTACGGCTGGCACACCGCCCGTATCATCATCAGCGTGATCGCGCTCGTCGCGTCCGTCGTGCTGACCGCCGCGCTGCTGCGCGAGTCGCCCGAGAAGATGGGCGTGCTTCCCTGGGGCTACGGCGCCGCCGAAGTTGCGTCCGCGAAGTCCGAGGCCAAGTCCGTCATCGACGTCGCCGCTGACGAAGGCGCCACGGCCGCGCAGGCTCGCAAGAACCCGGCGCTGTGGCTGCTCATCATCATGGCAGGCTTCTTCGTCATCGCCGCCGGCATGATGCAGCAGTTCTCGTCCTATGCATCCACCGGCGCGCTGGGCGCGGCCGTGGGCGCCATGGGCGTGACCGTGTGCATGATCGGCCAGCTGTTCGGCAAGTTCGGTCTGGGTTGGCTGTGCGACCACACGGGCGCCCGCGTCTCCGGCGTGGTCGCCAGCATCTTCGGCGCCGCCGGCATCGCCATCGTGCTGTTCAGCGTCGATAACGCCATGATGTTCTACGTGGGCGTGTTCCTGTTCGGTATCGGCTTCGCCGCGCTCAACATCGTGCCGCCTATGGCCTGCCGCCAGGCGTTCGGCCAGAAGGACTACGCCAACATCTTCTCGATGGTGGCCACCGGCCTCAACGTGTTCTCCGGCTTCTCGGCGCTCATCTACGCGCAGATCTTCGACATCACCGGATCGTTCGCCGGCTGCTTCTACCTCATCATCGGCTTCTACGTGGTGACGCTCATCTGCTCGCTCGTGATCGTTCCCATGGGCCGTCGCTCCTGGGCGAAGAAGTAAGCTCGATCGCAAACGCGAATCGTACAGCGGGCCGCCCGAGGGCGGCCCGCTTGCGTTGCGGGGGCGTGTAGCGAACATTGTCGCCCCAAAAACACGGTTTCGTCGGCAATTCCGTGTTTTTGGGGCGACAATGCCTCCGCTGGGCTTGCTTAGGATGATGCGAAACCCTCAAGTCTCACAACGGAAAGCCCTCAAGTCTCACAACGGAAAGCCCTCAAGTCTCACAACGGAAAGCCCTCAAGTCTCACAACGGAAAGCCCTCAAGTCTCACAATAGAAAAAACGTCCTGGAATGGGATTCCCTTCCAGGACGTTCTCGCATGCTCGATCTATGAGGCGCCGGACGCTTTATCGGTACCAGTCCATGACCTGCTTGTAGAGGGGGAGGATCTGCTGGCGCTGGTCGCGGAAGGCGGCTTCGGCGGCGTGCAGCTCGGCTGTCGTGTCGTCGGTCGCATCGGCCACGTCCACGCTCAAAGCCTGTTCCAGGCGCTTGCGCGCCTGCTTGTACGCGCTTTTCGCGCTGTGCCCCATCTTCTTTTTCGCCGCGCTGTAATAGTCGTTCGTCGCGCCGATGAGCGCGTAGCAATCGAGCATCTTCTGGATGAGGTCGCGCGTGGCCTGGTCGTCGGCCTTATGCTCGTCCGCGTCGGCCAGCGCCCGCCGGACGTCGTCATGGGCCACTTCGTCTCCGGCCGTGAACACGACGATCTCGGCGTTGCTGCGGTCGAGGTTCGCGGCCGATACGGTCAGCATGCCTGCTTCGTCGATATCGAAGCGAAGCTCGATTTGGGGCACGCCTGCGCCGCTCCACTTGATGTTGCGCACGCGGATGCGGCACAGCGGGATGTTGTCGCAGGCGAGCGGACGGTTTCCCATGAGGATGTGGAACTCGGCGGCCAGCTGGAACGAGTCGGCCGTGGAGAACATCGCGGTTGCGGTATGGGGCAGGCGCACGCCGCTGGGAACCGCTTCGGACACGTATCCGCCGGGCAGCTCCACGTTGAGCGCCAAAGGCAGGACGCCGTCGGGCGCATCGACGTGGATGCGCGCCTCCGGCTCTTCGATGCGCACCAAGTTCTTGTAGACGTCGGAATCCTTGTTCGCCATGACGGCTCCTTCTGCATCGGTCGGGTACGTCTCGATCAACCACTCGCAAATATCATGCCATGTTGGCATCAAATTTGCAGGTGAACCTAGCAGTCGCCCGGAGGCGGCGCTGTCGAGAAGGAGGAACCGTATGAAAGCTCAAGATTGCCCGAAGTTCGGTCCGCTGCAAGGGGTGAAGGTGGTCAACCTCACCATGGCCATCGCCGGGCCGTTCGCCTGCAGCCTGCTGGCCGACCTGGGCGCCGAGGTCATCGGCGTGGAAAGCCCGCGTGGCCGCGACACCTCGCGCCCCACGAACCAGGCGCTGCAGGGCTGGGGCACGCAGATGGAGCGCCGTAACACGCGCTCGCTGTGCATGAACGTGAAGGACGGCGCGGGCCGCGCCTGGTTCTTCGAGCTGCTGAAACAGGCGGACATCCTCGTGGACGGCTTCCGCGGCGGCCAGATGGCGAAGTGGGGCATGACCGACGAGGCGCTGTGGGAGGTCAACCCGAAGCTGACCATCGCGCACATCTCGGGCTTCGGCCAGACGGGCGACCCGGCGTACGTGTCGCGCGCCTCGTTCGACGGCATCGGCCAGGCCTACGGGTGCTTCATGGAAATGAACGGGTATCCCGACCGCTTGCCGGTGCTCGCGTTTCCCCAGGTGTCGGACTACTATGCGGGCTTCATGGCCAGCATCGGCGCGTTGGCCGGCTACATCAACGCGCAGCGCACGGGCAAGGGCGACAGCGTGGACGTGGCTCAGTACGAGGCCATGCTGCGCTGCGAGGGCTTCTACGCGCTGAACTACCTGAACACGGGCGCGCTGCCTGTGCGCGAGGGTTCGCACAGCACGTCGAGCGCCGGCTACGGCACGTACATCTGCCAGGACGGCGTGCCCATCTACACGCTCATCCTGGGTCCCGGCGTGGTGCGCGCGGCGCTGCCGCTGTTCGGCCTCGAGTACGGCAGCGAGCTGTTCCCCGAGGGCACGCCGGTCATCTCGTTCGGAAGCGAGGCGGGCAACGTGCTGGAGGAAGCGATGGAGGCGTTCTTCGGATCGCACACCGCCGAGGAGGCTGAGCGGCTCATGCTGGAAGCCGGCGTGCCGTGCAGCCGCATCTACACGTACGAGATGGCGGAGCGCGACCCGCACTACCAGGCGCGCGAGAGCTTCACCGAGTGGAAGAGCTCCTACGACGACGGGTCGATCCGCGGCGTGAACGTGGTGCCGCGCATGAAGAACAACCCGGGGCAGATTTGGCGCGGCATGCCGCTGGTCGGCGCCGACAACGAGGACATCCTCGAAGAGCTGGGCGCCACGCCCGACGATGTCGCCAGCCTCTACGACGAACAGCTCCTCAAGAAGGAGAACGGCCCCTTCGGCTAAACGAGGAACGGGATAAAGGGACGGGGGACGATGTCTCATCCTCCGTCCCTTCGCTGTTCCGAGCGGCCGATCGAATGAGGCATCGACCCCCGTCCCTTTGTCTCATCGAGCGAGACGGCACCTTCCCGGTCTTGTTTCATCCCGTGATCGCGTCAGCTTGGCACGGTATTTGCTCCACGTCTCTCATCGGAAGTTTCAGGGGATTTGAGACAAGGAGATGAGGACATGGGCACTGCACGTACCAAAGGAGCCGTGTGGGCTTGGCTCGTCGTTATCGGGTGCATCGGGTTCTATTCCATCCCAACCGGCATTATCGGCAATACCTCGGGCATTTTCGTGGCTCCGGTGATGGACCAGTTCGGCTGGACGCAAACCGACACCACCATGTACCGCACCATCCAGCCGCTGGTGGCCGCCGTGTGTGCGCCGATAGCCGGCAAGCTGATGGAGAAGTACAACCCGCGCTGGATCCTCGCGGCGGTTTCGGCGGCCTTCGGCCTGACGTCGTGGGCGAGCGCCTACGCCACCGAGCTGTGGCAGTGGAACCTCTATGGCGTGGTGTACGGCGTGACGTCGGCGTTCTACATGTACCTGGCGGCTCCGGTGCTGATCAACGCCTGGTTCAAGAAGAGCGCAGGCCTGGCCATCAGCATCACGGCGGCGACGCTGTCCATCTTGGCGGCCGTTGCCAGCCCCATCGGCCAGGAGCTGATCAACCAGTTCGGCTGGCAGACGGCGCGCGCGGCGCTGTCCATCGTGACCACCGTGCTGTCGGTGGTGCTGACGGTGGCGTTCGTGCGCAAGAGCCCCACGGTCATGGGCCTGCTTCCGTTCGGCGCGGGCGAGCAAGACGATGCGGCCAACCAGTCCGCAGCCCCCGAGCCCGACGAGGGCGCCACGGTGGCGCAGGCCATCAAGTCGCCCGGCCTCTACCTGCTCATCCTCGTGGCCTGCATCTTCGTCATGTGCGCCGCCTTCTTCCAGCAGATCCCCGCGTTCGCCGCGCACGGTGCGCTGGGCGCGAGCGCAGGCGCCATGGCCGTGTCCATCATCATGGTGGGCGGCGTGGTGTTCAAGCTGGTGCTGGGCGCGCTCAACGACAAGATCGGCGTGAAGTACACGGGCATCATCGCTGCATCGTGCGGCGCCATCGGCATCCTGCTGGCCTACATCGCGGGCGAGAACGTGGCCCTGTTCTACGCGGGCATGGTGGTGTTCGGCGGCGGGTACGCGGGCCTCACGGTCATCGCGCCCATGCTGGCGCGCGCGGCCTTCGGCTCGCTCAACTACTCGCAAATCTACAGCTGGGTATCCACGGGCATCTTCATCGCAACGGCCATATCGTTCTTGGTATACGGCATGATCTACGACACCACGGGCTCGTTCGACCTGTGCTTCATCCTGGTCATCGGCATGTACGTGCTGGCCGTCGTGCTGGTTCCCATCACGCTGGCGGTGTCGCAGAAAGCTTGGAAGCGCAGCGGGAAGTAGGCATCGCACCTGTCACCCACGATCGCGACGTGGGCGCCGCCACCCCTGTCGGCGCCCGCACGCTGCATCGGCATCTACACGAACGAAGAGAGGATTCGAACGCATGAGCACGCAGTACCCCGTCCTGGGATCGCCGTTGCAGGTGAACGGCATCACCTTGAAGAACCGCATGATCACCACGTCCATGTCGCCGGGCGCGGGATACGTGACCAAGGACAACCGTCCCACGCAGCGTTTGGCGAACTACCTGGAGGAGCGCGCCGAAGGGCAGACGGCCCTCATCATCCAGACCATCTGCCCGTGGAAGCGCAACGACATCGATCCCGATCACATCCACGAGCTTCCCAGCTGCTACGACGAAAGCTGCATCCCCGACCTGCAGCGCTACATGATCGAGCCGGTGCACAAGCACGGCGGCCTCATCTGCGCGCAGCCGTACTACGTGCACGACTGGAAGCCCGACGCCGAAACGCCGGAAGGCCCCTACGGCCCGTCCGACATCGCCATTCTCAAGTTCATGGGCGGCTTCCGCGCCATGACGCTCGAGCAGATCGAGGCGTTCAAGCAGCAGTACTTCAACGCGGCGCGCGTGTGCAAGGAAGCCGGCTTCGACGCCATCGAGGTCATGGCGGGCGTGGGCGGCATCCTGTCGCGCTTCATGGCGCTGGCCACCAACAACCGCACCGACGAGTACGGCGGCAGCCTGGAGAACCGCGTGAAGCTGACGCTCGAGGTGATCCGCGGCGTGCGCGAGGTCGTGGGACCTAAGTTCCCCATCGTCGTGCGCTGGTCGCCCATCGACTTCATCAAGAGCCCCGCGGGTCCGGGCCTGTCCATGGAGGATGCGCTGCGCATCGCCCCCATGCTGGAGGAAGCGGGCTGCGACCTGCACGACCTTTCCGTGGCTGGCACGAGACCAGCGAGCCGCTCACCACGAAGGCCATCGAGGACGGCCACTGGACGTTCGTCTCGCAGCAGATCAAGACCGTGGCGAAGAAACCGGTGGCGCAGGGGTATCGCAACACCGATCCGCGCGTGATGGAGCAGAACCTCCAAGACGGCAAGCTGGACGTGGTCGCCGGGCTGCGCTACAGCATCGCTGACCCGGCGCTGCCCCGCAAGGTGATGGAGGACCGCACTTGCGACATGCGCCTGTGCATCGTGTGCTGCCGCTGCCTGGACGACGTGGTGAGCCAGGGCAAGCCGCTCAACTACTGCGGCGTCAACCCGCGTTTGGGCGAGGAGCTCGACCATGAAGCGTTCCCGCAGGCGTCGAAGCGCAAGAAGGTCATGGTGGTGGGCTCGGGCCCGGCGGGCATCAACGCCGCGCTGACCGCGGCGCAGCGCGGGCACACCGTCGACCTCTACGAGGAAGGGCCGCGCCTCGGCGGGTGCGTGAAGATGAGCAGCATCTTCAGCCCCTATCACGAGCGCTACCTGGACTACCTCCTCACGCAGGTGAAGCAGCATCCCCAGGTCACCGTGCATCTCAAGACGAAGGTCACGCCCGAAACGGTGCGGCAGGCCAAGCCCGACGCGGCCATCGTTGCCGTGGGCGGCAAGCCCCTGGGGTTGGACGTGCCGGGCGCCGACGGCAAGAACGTCGTCTCGTCGCACGACTTCCTCGAGATGATCAACGGCCATAAGCCCGCAGGGAAGAAGGGCGCGTTCAACAGCTTCATGTGGGGCGCGGGGTCGCTGTTCCTCAGTATGTACTACACGCCGTCGTTCGCGCGCGCGATGACCGAGAAGTCGCCGTGGCCCATCAGCCGCAACGTCGCCATCATCGGAGGCGGCCTGCCGGGCTGTGAGTTCGGCCACCTGTGCATGGAGACGGGCCGCACCACCGCCATCATCGAGGAGCGCAAGAAGGTGGGCTTCGATGTGGGCGGGTCCGACCGTTTCGGGCTGATCAGCAGCTTCAAGCAGGCGGAGAACGTGGAAATGTACCCGCTCACGCGCGTCACGGCCATCACCGAGGAGGGCGTGAGGGCCGTGCAGACCACGCCGGAGGGCGACAAGGAGCTGTTCATCCCCGCCAAGACCGTGGCCATCACGCTGGGGCTTGCCGAGAACCGCGATTTGGGCGAGGCGTGCGAGCCGCTTGTGGACGAGGTGTACCTCGTGGGCGATTGCGAGACGCCGGGGCGCATCGCCGACGCGACGAAGATGGGCTATCGCGCGGCATGCGCGTTGTAGGAGAGGAGACGCGAGTGAGTGTCATAACCGAACGACCCATCATCCCAAGCGAAGCAGCCGAAGCCGTCGGAGCCGACGCGTCCTTCGCCTGCGCTCCCGAGCGCGACGTCGTGTACGCCGAACGTCTCGAAGGCGGCATCGAGGTCGTCTATCTGAACCAGCCGTGCAAGAAGAACGCCCTGTCCGGCGAGATGATGACCAAGCTGGACGCGCTGCTGCGCGCGGCGGACGTCGACGACGGCGTGCGCGTGGTGGTGCTGCGCGGCGTGGGCGACGATTTCTCGAGCGGCGGCGATCTCGACCAGGGGCCCGCGCTCGAACCGGGCCCCGAGGGCGCGCGCAAGACGCTGCGTCGGTACTTGGCCGTGGTCCGCACCATCCGCACGATGTCGAAGCCGGTGGTCGCGATGGTGGACGGCTACGCCGTGGGCGGGGCGTTCGCGCTCGTGTGCGCGTCCGACCTCGTGTGCGCGTCCGAGCGCGCGCTGTTCGTGCCGGCGTTCTGCCAGATCGGCATCGTGCCCGAGATGGGCATGATGAAGCTGCTGCCCGACCTGGTGGGGGCGCAGCGCGCCAAGGAGCTGCTGTTCTTCGGCGGCAAGATCCCCGCGCTCCAGCTGTACGACTGGGGCGTGGTGAACCGCGTGTTCCCGACGGAGACCCTCGAAGCCGACACGCTGTGGTTCGCGCGCCAGCTGGCGGGGATGCCCGACGCGTCCATCCATCTCACGAAGAACATCATGAACGCGCTGGCCGACGGCAACCTGGAAGCGTGCCTGGAAGCCGAATCGACGGCGTCGCCGTTCTGCACGACCACGAAGGCGTACGCCGCCACCATGGAGAAATTTGCCCGCTGAACCCTGCGAAGGTGAGACGATATGGCCCAGTACAACGTAGCGGAACCGTTCTTGGCGAGCGTTCGGGCGCATCCCGATAAAACGGCCGTCGTGTTCGACGGACGCGAGATCACCTACCGCGCCATGAACGATCGCATCAACCAGATGGCCGGCGTGCTCTCCTGCGATTTGGGCGTGCGGCCAGGCGATCGCGTGGCCTACCTGCTGCCGAACTGCCCCGAGCTCCTCGAGCTGTACTACGCCGTCCAGAAGATCGGGGCGGTGGCCGTGCCGCTGAACTACAAGCTCATCCCGCGCGAGGTCGCCTACTTGACGAACGCGAGCGGGGCTCGGGTGCTCGTGTTCGCTCATCAGTTCGCCGCGTCGGTGGCCGAGGCAGCGCAATCGTTCGCGTCCGACGTGGCGCTGGTCAGCGCAGGCGGGGAGGTGTCCGGCGCGCTCGATCTGGAACGGGCGCGCGCCGGCCGCAGCACCGCCGAGCCTCCGCTGTTCCGCGACGCGGACGCCTTGTCGCGCATCCAATACACGGGCGGCTCCACGGGCCTGCCGAAAGGAGCCGCACGCACCCATGGCGCCGACCTCGTGGAGCTCGACGCCATCATGGACTCCAACGGCATCGGCGACGATCCCGACAACGTGGTGCTCATCCAGTGCCCGCTGGAGCACCACGGCGGCCACAGCTGGTTCACCATCGCGTTCGCGGCCGGGGCGACGCTGGTCATCTGCGAGGCGTTCAACGCCGAGCAGATCCTCCATTTCATCGAGTTCTACCGCGTGACGTACATGATCTTGCTGCCGCCTACCACGTACCTGCGCCTTCTGCGGTGCCCCACCATCGACCAGTGCGATCTCAGCTCGGTGCGGCTCGTGCAAAGCGCGGCCGGAGCCACCACGAAGCCCATCATCCAAGCCATCTACGACAAGTTCCCCAACGCGGTGCTCAACTACGGCTGGGGACAGTCGGAAAGCGGCGCCGGCAGCAGCCTGAAGATCACGCGCGCGATGCTGGAGGCCGATGCGCCCCTGCTGGAGAGCGTGGGGCGGCCGATGAAGCACGTGGAGATGAAGGTGGTGGACGAGGACGGCAACGAGGTGCCCGACGGCGAAGTGGGGGAGGCTCTGTTCCGGTCGCGGTCGGTGATGCAGGGCTACTACGGCCAGCCCGACCTGACCGACGAGGCGTTCACGCCCGACGGCTGGCTGCGCACGGGCGACCTCATGATGCGCGATGCGGATGGGTACTACTACGTGCGGTCGCGCAAGAAGGATATGATCAAATCGGGCGGCGAGAACGTGTTCGTCGCCGAGGTGGAGAACGTGCTGCGCACGCACCCCGCCATCGACGACTGCCTCGTGTTCGGCACGAGCGACCCGGTGATGGGGGAGGCCGTGGCCGCTGTCATCCAGACCGCGCGAGGGGTCGAACCTCACGGCCGCCGAGGTGCAAACGCACTGCAAGAACCATATTTCCAGTTACAAGAAGCCCCGCTACGTGGTGTTCATGGACGACATGAAGCGCGACAGCGCGGGCAAGGTGCGCAAGCAGGATATCGTGGCGTACTTCGACGAGCGCAAGGAGCAGGCCGCGCCGCGCCACCACGAGAAGCTTCGCAGCGATCCCGATATCCACCTCATCCAAGTGCCCTACTCGGGCGGCACGCCCATCGGCTACACGAACGCCTACCTCATCGCCACCGACGAGCGCAACCTGCTGGTCGATACCGGCGTCAGCCATGAGGCGTCGTACGAGGTGCTGCGCTCGGCGCTGCAGGATCTGCGCGTTGACATGGCGCGCACCGACGTGTTCGCCACGCACTTTCACATCGACCATCTGGGCCTGATCGCGGCCATCGCGCACGAGGACACGCGCGTGTACCTGAGCGCACGCGACGAAGAGCTGTTCCGCGGCCGCGGCGCCAGCTCGTATCGCGGCACGGTGAAGGCGCGGCTTTCGTGCGAGGGGTTTCCGCCGGACGAGCTGGACGAGCTGGAACGCACCGACGCATGCCTCATCCCGCGCGTGGAGTGGCCCATGCCGGAGCGTTTCGCGAACCTGGCTGACGGTGACGAGCTGCGCTATGGCGGCTACCGGATGCGCGCCGTCGACACGCCGGGGCACACGCCGGGCCATCAATGCCTGTACCTGCCCGATCAGAAGATCATGTTCTACGGCGACCACCTGCTGATGAACAGCTCGCCCAACATGGCGCCGTTCCCCGGCGAGGCGGATTCCCTGGGCGACTACCTGCGCAGCTTGGACAAGGTGGCGCAGCTGCCCGTGGAGTTCGCCTGCATGGGACACGGGTTCGTCGACCGCGGCGCCAGGCCGAGGCCATGCCCGAGCGCATCGCCTGGCTGCAGCGGCATCATCGGCAGCGGCTCGACGAGATCGCCGCGCAGCTCGAGGAGCGCCCCGGCATGACTGGCACGGAACTTGCTAAGTCCATCACGTGGAACATTCCGCATGCCGCCCTGGGAGGAGATACCCATCATCCAGCGGTGGATCGTCGTGTGCGAAACGCTGGCCCACCTCGACCATCTGATGGGCGAAGGCAGGGTGCGCAGGGAGCGCGCCGGGGATGCCTACCGGTATTTCATGGAGCAACGCTAGGGAGAACCGAAGGAAAGGAACGACGAGATGGATTTCAGCTTGACCGATGAGCAGCAGCTGCTGCTCGACAGCGTCGACGAGCTCATGGAGCGCTACGGCACCGAGCAGTATTTCAAGGAGTGCGACGAGAAGCACGTGTGGCCCCAGGAGTTCACCGACGCGCTGCTGGAGAACGGCTTCCAGATGCTGGGCGTCGACGAGAAGTTCGGCGGCACCCCGGTGGACGTGACCACGCTCATGCTGGTGTCCGAGCGCATCTGCAAGAACGGCGCGCCCATCTACGTGTACGGCAACCTGTGCGCGCTCAAGGACATGACGGAGTACGGCACGCCCGAACAGCAGGAGCAGTGCTTCGCCGAGGTCATGGCAGGCAAGCCCGGTTTCGTGCTGGGCTTCACCGAGCCGGGCGCGGGCTCCGACAGCTCGTCGCTGGCCAGCACGTACCAGCGCCGCGACGGCAAGGTGTACCTGAACGGCAGCAAATCGTTCATGACGAACGCCGTGAACTCCAAGTACATGCTATGCGTGGCGCGCGACGCCGACGACGATCCCGAGGATCGCGCCAACCGCTCCCGCTTCTCCATGTGGTGGGTGCCGCTGCACGACGACGAGGGCAACCTGGCCCAGGGCATCTCCATCGAGCCGTTGGAGAAGATCGGCTGGAACATGGGTAACACCTGCGAGCTGCACATGCAGGACGTGGAGCTGGAGGAGAAGGACCTCGTAGGCGTCGAGGGCAACGGCTTCATGCAGGCCATGGTGAACTTCGAGGTGGAGCGCCTCATCGCATGCGCCCAATCGCTCGGCGCGGCCCAATGCGCCTTCGAGGACGCGGTGCGCTACGCCACCCAGCGCATCCAGTTCGGCAAGCCCATCGGCAAGAACCAGCTCATCCAAGAGCACATCACCGACATGTACCTGAAGATCGAGAACATGCGCAACTGGGTGTACAAGACGGCCTGGAAGATCGACAACGGCGAGTCGGTGCAGATCGATTCCGCCGTGGCGAAGCTGTACTGCGGCCGCGCCGCCTTCGAGGTGTGCGACACCGCGCTGCAGGTGATGGGCGGCATCGGCTACACGAAGGATTGCCGCATCTCGCGCCTGTGGCGCGACCAGCGCGTCTACCGCATCGGAGCCGGCACCGACGAGATCATGATCCACATCGCCGGTCGAGCGATCCAGAAGCAGTTCCAGGAATAGAAAGGACTTCATCATGCCTGAAATCTTCAATCCCGTGGACGACCTCATCGCCGAGCAGGCGCTGGTCGACGCCCTCGTGGCGGACTTCACCGAGGACGACTGGAACCGCATGGCGTCGTACTGCACCACCTGGACGTTCAAGGACGTCATCTGCCACATCGCGCTCTTCGACTACTGCGCGGTGGAGCTGCTGGCCGGGCGCGGCGAGAGCGTGAACGCCGTGGCCGATGCGGCGTCCGAGCAGGACGAGCACTACCACGTCATGGCGTTTCGCGACCAAAGCGGCGCCGACATCCTGAACTGGTGGCGCGAGCAGCGCACGCTCATGACGGCATCCTTCCTGGAGCTCGGCCCGAAGGGCCGCGTGCCGTGGGCGGCCGGCATCCCGCCCATGTCCGTGCGCTCGCTCGCGTCGGCGCGCCTCATGGAGTTGTGGGCGCACAGCGTCGACCTCTACGATGCGCTGGGCGTCGACCCCGTGGTCAAGGAGCGCATCACGTCCACGCTGTTCCTGTCCTGGCAGGGCCGTCCGAACATGTACAACGTGAACGGGCTCGCGTTCGATCCCGAGATCCCCATGTACCTGGAGCTGACGCTTCCGTCGGGCGAGCTGTGGACGAAGGGCGAGCCGAACGATCAGAACTACATCAAGGGCTCGGCGAAGGACTGGGCGCTCGTGGCCATCCGTCGTCGCAACTGGATGGACACCGGCCTCGAAGTGGTCGGCGACGAAGCGCGCACCTACGCGGGCATCGTGCAGACCTACGCCGGCCCCGCCGATCCCGC
>ENA-OQCU01000476-OQCU01000476.1-human-gut-metagenome-genome-assembly--contig:-NODE-476-length-18222-cov-6.918154_pt1 | contig 18222 bp, 9 predicted proteins | sample MGYA00242504_ERZ504590 | MGnify/ENA primary metagenome ERZ504590 (study PRJEB26092, sample SAMD00036318) | human gut metagenome | host: Homo sapiens | study: EMG produced TPA metagenomics assembly of... | reverse complement strand
CCCACACCGCCAGCTCCATCCTGACCGGCGAAGCGCTCGACAACATGAGCATGACCACCGAGCGTGACGTGTGCAAGCTGTGCCAGAACCACTGCAAGCTCACCATCACCACGTTCTCCGACGGCTCCCGCTTCGTGACCGGCAACCGTTGCGAACGCGGCGGCGATGCCAAGAAGAAACGCTCCGACCGTCCGAACCTGTACGACTACAAGTACAAGCGCTGCTTCGCCTACCGCCGCCTCACCGACAAGAACGCCACCCGAGGCGAGATTGGCATTCCGCGCGCGCTCAACATGTACGAGAACTACCCGTTCTGGTTCACGCTGCTCACCTCGCTCGGTTTCAAGGTGATGATCTCCGGCCGTTCCAGCCACGAACTGTTCGAAACCGGCATCGAATCGATCGCCTCCGAGAACATCTGCTACCCGGCCAAGCTCGTGCACGGCCACATCAAATGGCTTCTCAACAAGGGCATGAAGACGATCTTCTACCCGTGCGTCAGTTACGAGGACAACCTCGTGCCCAACACGGACAACCACTACAACTGCCCGGTCGTCGCCAACTATCCGCTCGTCGTCGGCGCGAACATGCCCGAACTGCGTGACCCCGACGTGCGCTACATGCACCCGTACTTCAACCTCGCCAACCACGAGCTCATGGTCGACCGTATCGTCGAGGAGTTCGCATGGGCGAGCGTCAGCCGCGAAGAGGCCGAAACTGCTGTCAAGGCCGCCTACGCCGAAGACAAGGTCTTCAAACACGACGTCCAGCAGGAAGGCCTCAAAGCCCTCGCCTACATGAAGGAGCACGACTGCCGCGGCATCGTGCTTGCCGGACGCCCCTACCACATCGACCCGGAAATCAACCACGGCATCCCCGAAACCATCTGCGCGCTCGGCATGGTCGTCCTCTCCGAGGATTCGATCTGCGAACTGCAGCCGGGGGAGAAGCTCGACCTGACCGACTTCCTGTCCGAAGGCGAAGAGGACCCGCGCAAGAAGAACGCGAACGGATTCCGCCACGTCGACGACCGCAAGGTCACCGTCAACCGCATGCCGTTGCGCGTCACCAACCAGTGGGCCTACCATTCGCGCCTCTACGCGGCCGCGCACTTCGTCGCCTCCTATCCGGGCCTCGAACTCGTGCAGCTCAACTCGTTCGGCTGCGGCCTCGACGCCATCACCACCGACCAGGTGGCCGAGATCCTCGCCGACAAGGCCGACGTGTACACGCTGCTCAAGATCGACGAGGTCTCCAACCTCGGCGCGGCGAAGATCCGCCTGCGCTCGCTCAAGGCCGCCGTCGAGGAACGCGAGGCGAACAAGGCGCGCATGGCCAAGGCCGCGCTCGCCACGTCCGACGAGTCCGGTTCCGCCGAGTCCGACGCCCCGCGCAACGCGGCTCACGCCGCCGCGCAGGCCGCCGCCCGCAAGGCGCAGGAGCAGGCCGAATCCGATCTCGCCACCGCGCAGGCCGCGCTCGCCGAAGCGCAGGCCGCCGTCGCCGCCGCCGAAGCGAAGGTTAAGGCCGCCGACAGGCCCGTGGACGCGGCCGATGCCGGCAGCGACGCCGCCGCCCCCGCGAACGCGCCGAAGTCCACCGGATTCCGCAAGACCGGCTCCAAGGCGCCCACGCCGGGCCGTCAGGTCCTGCTCGACGCGACGATGGCCGCGAACCCGAAGCTCACCAAGGCGATGCGCGACGCGTCCAAGCGCGCCGCGAAGCGCGACATCGCCGATGTGCGTCTCGCCGCGCTCGGCGACGGCACCACGAACGATGCCGCGAACGCCAAGTCGAAGTCCGCGAAGTCGAAGTCCGGCCACAACAACGCGACCATGTCCCGTTACGCGCACCGTGAGAAGTTCGTCAAGGACATGAAGAAGGACTACATGATCGTCGCCCCGCAGATGAGCCCGATCCACTTCTCCCTCGTCGAATCGGTGATCCGCTCCGGCGGCTACAAGTTCGACATCCTCAAGCACGCCTCGCGCGAAGACGTGGAGACTGGCCTCAAATACGTGAACAACGACGCCTGCTATCCGGCCATCATGGTCATCGGACAGCTCATCGACGCGATTCTCGAAGGCAAATACGATCCAGACAAGGTGTGTCTCGCGATTACGCAGACCGGCGGCATGTGCCGAGCCACCAACTACTTCGGCCTGATCCGCAAGGCCCTGATCGACGCGGGTTACCCGCAGATCCCGGTCATCGCGATCTCCACGCAGGGCCTGGAGGACAATCCGGGCTTCAAGGTGACGCCCGCGCTGCTGCACCGCACCGTCAAGGCGCTGATCCTCGGCGACCTGCTCATGAAGTGCCTGTACCGCGTGCGCCCGTACGAGGTGGAGAAGGGCGCGGCGAACCGCCTGTACGAGCAGTGGGACGTGATCGTGCGCGAGGCGCTCGAACACCACGGCTTCTCGAAGACGGCCGCGAAGACCCCGTGGCTCAAGCGCCGCTACCTGCCGTACCCCGTGCTCGCCCGAGAGATCGTGAAGAGCTTCGACGCTCTGCCGTTGAAGGACGTGCCGCGCAAGGTGCGCGTCGGCGTGGTCGGCGAGATCCTCGTCAAATACCAGCCGGATGCGAACAACCATGTCGTCGACGTCATCGAATCGCAGGATTGCGAGGCCGTGGTGCCCGGCATCATGGAGTTCATGACCACGCGCCCGTACATCACCGACTGGAACGAGAAGTATCTCGGCACCGGCGGCAACAAGACGTTGTACGCGCTCATGCGTTGGAGCCTCGACCGCTACAACGCGCCGATCAAGGCGGCCATCGCCACCTCTCACGGCAAGTTCAAGCAAGACGATCCGATGCCCGAACTCGTCGAGAAGGCTGCCGAGGTCACGTCGATCGGCGTGCAGGCCGGCGAAGGCTGGCTGCTCACCGCCGAGATCCTCGAGCTTATCGAACAGGGATGCCCGAACGTGATCTGCGCGCAGCCGTTCGCCTGCCTGCCGAACCATGTGACCGGCCGCGGCATGTTCGGCAAGATCCGCCGCCTGCACCCGGAGGCCAACATCGTGTCCATCGACTACGATCCGGGCGCCTCCGAGGCGAACCAGCTCAACCGCATCAAGCTGATGATCGCGGCCGCGAAGAAGGCGCACAAGGCGAAGTTCGCCGACGGCGACGAGCCGCAGGGCTTCACTGCCGCCGACTGACCTCAAACCGACGTCCAACCGACGCCCGGTCGGCACCAGACCGGCGCAGACCGGGCAAACCGGTCTGCGGCCTACGACAAGGCGGGTGTCCCATTCCGTATGGAACGGGACACCCGCCTTATTCGTTCTGGTGCTTTTCGGCCGGCACCGGTCACACCCGTCCTACCCGAGCCTGCCTGCCGTGAACCGGTACAGCGCGTCCCATGGCAGGTCGGTCACGTCGATCGCTTCGGCGCGCTGGCTCACGAGCTCGTCGTAACGTTCCGACCGCATCTGCGCCTTCACGTTGCCGCGCACCTCGTCCAGCGGAGCCTTCCCGTCGACGCCGTCCTTTGTCCAGTCGTGCTCGTCGTAGTAGCGTCGCACCTCGTCGTCGGACAGGCTCATGCCGGGGTTCGACTCGTCGCCCGTATAGGCGTTCTTCAACGCGGACAGTTCGTAGCTCAGGTAGCTGTCGATGTCGAAGCCGGTACGGCCGTAGACGATGCCGCCGTCCGATTTCAGTTCCGCGTTGCCGCTGTTCACGGCCTCCATGCGCGCGACGATGCTCGCATAGGAGTCGTCGGCCACCTGCCCGAGATCCACGCCGATGAGGTACGCGGCGTGCCGACGTCGCAGTTCGTCGATGGCACGGCTCGCGAGCCAACGGCACGGGACCTCGCCGTCGTGCGCCTTATCCCAGCCGTCCTCGGCCGGGTCGACGCCGTACGTCTGCCGAAAGTACAGCCGCGCCGCGCCGTGTTGCGCCTTGAGCGCCGCGACGTACTCCTTGCGTTCGATGACGGTGTCGCCGAAGACGATGGTGGGGAACATGTCGGAATCCTCGCTTGCATTGGAGCCGGTATCGGAGCCGATGCCGGCGGATGCGCCCGCGCCCGCAGGCGTGCCTGCGGGCGCGAAGGCGCCGTCGCCGTGCGTGACGACGGCGACGGTCAATGTGACGAGCAGGACCGCCGCCACCGCGACTGCGGCGATGGCGGCGGCGAACCGGTGCCTACGTGGCATCGGTCACCTGCGGCGACGGGCCGCGGCGGCCAGTCCGATGCCGGCGGCCGCGGTCAGCGCGACCATCGCGGCCGCGCCGGCCACGTCGGCGCCGGTGGCGGTCAGCTTGCCGCCGGTGGTCGCGCCGTCGCTGCCGGAACCGGTGGAACCGTTGCCGGAACCGGAACCGTTGCCCGTGCCGGAACCGTTGCCCGTGCCGGAACCGTTGCCGGAACCGTCACCCGGCTTGGTGTCGGGGCCGGGGTCGGGGTCCGGGTCGGGCGTCGGATCGGGATCGGGGTTCGGATCCGGTTTCGGGTTCGGGTCCGGATCGACCGGCTTCTTCTCCAATCCGTCGATGGCGTCACGCAGTGCGTTCTGCGCGGTCTCGACCTGTTCGGCGGTGGCGGCATCGTCGTCCAGCACGGTCTGCGCGGCGTCGCGCGCGGCGACGAGCGCGGCCCACGACTCATCCGTGTAGTCCGACTCGGCCAATCCCAGAGCCTCCTCGACCGTGGCCTTCAGCGTGGACTTGTCCACCGGAACGGGTTCGGGGCCCGGCGTGGAGGCGGCCATGTAGGCGATGACCGGGGAGATGTGCGCGGACGGCTTGTTCATGCCGGACGCGGACGTCGCGGTGACGCGGATCCAATCGCCCGCCTCGACCGCGATCTCGCCCTTGTCGGCGACGCAGTTGGCGAACTCCTCGGAACGCTGCTTGGAGACGGTCAGGTCGGCGAAGCACACCACCTTGTCGTCGTGCATGAGACGAAGCGTCAACGCCTTGCCGTTGCTGCCGTCCTGGCGCAGGTACGGCTCGTCCTCGCGGATGGACACCTTCACCGTGCCGGCCTTCGGCGCCTTCCACGCCATGGCGGAGCCACCAGCGGACGCGGGCGAATCGCTGATCAGGCCATGGATGGCGGAGCGGTCGGTGGGCAGGCTGTGGTTCGCGTAGTCCACGCCCGGACCGTAGTAGGTCTCGTACATCCAGTTCGGATACGTCGCGTCGAAGTCGGCGATATCCGACCACACGCCGTCGGCCTCGGTCTGACGCTGCCCGTACCAGATCGGACCCTGCACGCGCACCTGGAAGTCGTTCACCCAATCCCACGTGGTCTTCGACTTCACCACGTAGTCGTCGGACACGGTGGAACCTTTCGCGGAGAAGCGGAGCACGTCGTTCTCGGCGAGTTCTGCGCCGGCCTCCAACCGCACGCCGTCACGGTACACGCCCTTATCGGCGCCGGACGGTTCGGCCGTCACCTTGGCGAGCAGCTGCGCGACGGTCATCGGACTGTCGGCGGAGAACGGCGCGTAGACGACGTTCACACCGTCGACAGTCGCGGTCTCCAACTCGGACGAGCCGAGCGCGGCGGGCGCGGTCACCTCGAAGCGGGCGGTGGAGGAGACGCTGGCGCCGTCGTCGGCGAACGTCACCGTGACGGGCACGGTGACGGTGCCGCCGACCCTGCTGTTCAGCGTGACCGTGCCGTTCGCCATGTCGACACTCGCGCCGGCCGGCGCGTTCGCGCCGAGCGCGAACGTCGTGCCTTCCGGCACAGACGCGGCCGCGCCGTCCGCCTTCAGCGTGAACTTCGGCGTGCGCTTCAGGTCCGTGCCGGCGTCGCCGCGCACGGTCGGGTACAGCACGTTGAGACGCTGCGCGTGCGATTGCGCGACACGGAACGTGACGGTCGTCTCGTCGCTCGAACCGTCCGCGTACGTGACGACGACGGTGCGGGTGACGGTCGCGCCGTACTGTCCGGCGGCGGGCGTGAAGGTGACGGCGCCGGTGGACGCGTCGATGACGGGCGAGGCCTCGCCCTCATCGCCGCCGTCCTTGAAGGCGAACGCGACGCCGTCCGGCGCGTCGGCCTCGCCGCCGTCCGCGGTGAACGCGGCGGCGACGGCCGACTGCGTGCCGACGACGGCGTCCGTCGCGGCGTACGAGACGTCGTAGCGCACGTTCTGCTTCGGCGCGGCGGGCGCCTTGTCCTCATATGTGATGACCGGGCTGATGTGCAGCGACGGCGCCTTGACTCCGGTCTCGGCGTCGGCGACGATGCGGATCCAGTCGCCTTCCTGCACGTCGATCGAACCGTGCTCGGCGAGGCACTGCGCGAACTGTTCGGAGGACTTCTGATAGACGGACAGGTCGTCGGCCGAACAGAGCGTCTCGTCGTTGCGCATCAGCGACAATGTGACCTTCTTGCCGGCGTTGTCCGCGTTCTGACGCAGGTACGGTTCAGCGATCTTGTCGGCGAACGTCTTGAGCGACAGCATGACGGTGCCGGACTCCGGCGCCTTCCACGCCATGGCCGTGGGCAGGCCGTCGCCGGGCTTGTCGATCAGCAGGCCGTGCGTCTGCTTGCGGTCGCCGGAGAGTTCGGCGAGGGTGCCGTTGACGCCGACACCGTAGTACTGGTCGTACACGGTGTTCGGCCACGAGCCGTCGTATGCGGAGATGGTGGTCCACTCGCCGCCGGCGGACGTGCGGCGCTGCGCCTTCCAGTCGAAGTCGGCGACGCCTTGCTCGTAGTCCGCGACCCAATCCCACGTGATGCGCTGGCGGATCGTGTACTCGTCGGTCTCGTCCGTGCCTTCGGCGGAGAAGCGCAGGATGTCGCCATCGCGGACCGGTTCGGAGTCGGCGAGCTTCGTCTCGTCGTCCTTGGCGTTCCGGTCGGAGCCTGGGAGCAGGGAGAGCAGGCGGTCGAGCATGTTCGGTTCGGACTCGGCGGACCTGGCGTCGGCGGACTTGCCGGACTTGGCGTCGGCGACTCGGTACACGGCCTTGTCCACGCCCTTGTCGGCGGACACGTTGGAGAGCAGTTCCTTGACGGTCACCGGGTTCTTGTCGGTGAAGGTCACGTGGATGACCTTGGTCTTGTCACCGGTCCCGGAATCGGTTTCGGTTCCGGTCTCGTACTTGGAGGAGGCCATCGTGACGGACACCACGTCGCTTTCCACGGCGCCCAGATCGGGCCTGCCCTTGACTGCGTTGCCGAGGAAGTCGTTCTCCACCGCGTAGTCGTTGAGGTCGGAGACGACCTTGCCGGCGTTGATCGCCTTCGAGCCCGCGACCGGACGGTAGCCGTCGAACGCGGCTTTCTCGCCGGTGCGCGCATGCTCGGCGCCGCTCTTGAGGGCGGATGTCGGAGCCGAACCGGCGCCCGCAAGCACTGCGGACACGTCGTCGGCCTCGATGGCGTTGGCGTCGGAGGTGGGCTTGTTCGCGTAGTTGACGTACATGTTGTTGTCGTACGTCTGGCCGCCGTTCTGGCTGCCGCGGTTCCAGGTCTCCGTCTTCTTCGTGTTGGTCGCGTTGATGAAGATGTTGTTCTCGAACAGGGACTGCGAGTTGGAACGCTTAGTCAGCACCTGGCTGTCGGCGTCCACGTAGACGGTGTTGTTGTAGATGTGGTTGCCGGGGCCGTTCGACGGCAGGTCGAACACGCCCTGACGGTCGTTCTGCGAGATATTGTATCGGAACGTGGTGTTAACCGCGTACCAGTTGCAGATCATCAGCGAGGCGAAGCTGTTGCCGTACGAGTAGTTGTACTGGTACAGCGTGCCGTCGCCGTAGTCGGCGTCCCACGCCTGGCCGTCGCCGTTGCCGTGCTCGGCGTTGAGGTTGTTGTACATCTCGTTGTACTGGAACACTGGATCCTTGCAACGCCACGGCCAGATGCCGGCCGCCACGCGTCCGCCGTAGGAGCCGGGCTGCGTGTAGTCCTGCGTGTTGATGTGCTTCGAGACGCTGTCGCCCACATTGTGTTCGATGACCGGGCGGTCGCAGTACATCAGGGTGATGGCGTCGCCGCCGGCGCCCTTGACGTAGTTGTTCTCGATGCGCACGTTGGTGGAACCGTACTTCGCGATGAGGGCGTCGTCGATGGAGCCGTCGCCGTAGTTCGCGTCGATGTAGTTGAGGTAGGCGGTGTAGCCGACGGCGATGCCCCAACGATCCACGTCCTTGACGGTGCTGTTTCTGATGGTGACGTGGTCGAAGCGTGAGACGTGCTCCCTGAGCCAGACGTCGGTTTCGGCGCTCGTGTTCTCCATGGGGTAGTGGGCCATGAAGTAGATGCCGCCGTTGGCCATGTGCTTGTTGTAGATGTTGCCGTCCACGTCGTGGATGTAAAGGTTGTCGAGCGTCACGTTGCTCATCGTCGCGCCGTTCTCGGCGATGCCGGCCACGCCGGTGCGGTCCATGCGCGAGGCGCTGCGGTCGAGTTTTGTGCCGTCGGAATCAGGGGTGTCGGTCCACTTCCACGTGTCGATCGGATCGTAGACGTCCGCGTCGTCGTTGGTGATCTCCAGGTTGGAGACGGTGATGTACGACACGTCCTTGAGTAGCAGCGTGGTTGAGACGGTGCCCTTGTTCTTGTGGTTGCCGACGTTGGCACGGTAGTCCTGCTCCCACTGGCTGCCTTTGACGCCGTTCGACGCGATGACCGGCTTGCCTTCGTCGGCGTCGCCGTAGGCGGAGATCGTGATCGGCGCGTCGGCGTTGCCGGCGGTGTCCTTGATGTGCAGGTACTGGTCGTTGAATTCGGAGCCGTATTCCAGCAGCACCGAATCGCCCGGACCGAGGTCCGAGGCGATGTCGTTGACCTTGGTCAGGGACTTCCAGGGCGCGTTTTCGCTGGTGCCCGCGTTGGCGTCGTCGCCGTGTGCCGACGACACGTAGTAGGTGGTGCCTGATGACGTGGTCGTAGCGGTCTCCTTTCCTTGCGTTGCTGACTGCGCGAACGCAGCGGTCGGCAACGCCAGCGCGACGGCCACGCCCATTGCGGCCGTCGCGGCTAGGGCTTGTCTGCCCTGACGGGATGTCATGCCGCTTTCCTTCCTTTCGATTGTGGCGCACCGGCGTGCCGGTGGGGTGCCGGGCGTGTCCGATATGTCCTCGGTCCGTTTCCGGTATGGCCTTCGGCGTGGTTTCGGTGTGGAACCGGAGCGGTCGCCGGTGCGCTTCGGTGTGCGTTCCGGTGTGCTTCCGACGTGCTTATGGTTGCCGGTGTTTTGTATGGGTTGTTGCTGTTTTCCGTGTTCTGTTGTTTTCTGTTGTTTTTCTTTTATTCCGGCTGTTCGCCGTGGGTTGATGGTGGGTTGATGGTGTGGTCCGGCCTCTCTGCCGGACGTTTCTGTAAACAAGGTTTACAAATCAATGAGTGTATCCGACATCGCGCATAACGGCAAAGCCGTACGGTGTGGCGCGGCGTTGCGGAGGCGTGGCGTGCGGTGATGGGGGCGTGGCGGCGCGGTGTGGTGCGACGGCGCGGTGCGGCGTTGCGGCGTGATATGGCGGATGTCCGGCGACGTGCCGGTTATCGGAAAAAGATATAGCCGATTCGCGGGCGCGCGGCGACGCGCGTCGCGCGACTCGCCTACGATACCGTTCATGGTCACTCCCAGAATCAGCTATGCGCACCTGCTCGCCGAGCCGAACCCGAAGCATGTCGAGAGCCTTCTGAAGTTCTTCGAGGCGGGGCGCTCCAAGCGCGGCACCGGTGGTTTAGGTGTCGAGATTGAGCATCTGCCGGTGCATGACGCCGACGACACGGCCGTAAGCTACTACGAGCCGAACGGCATCGAAGCGTTCCTCAAACGGCTCGCTCCGTATTATGACGAAAGCAAGGAATACTGGGAGAACGGCCATCTGGTCGGACTCGCGCGCGAAGGCGTTGCGGTGTCGCTCGAACCGGGCGGCCAGGTGGAGGCTTCCATCGGCGTGCTTCATGAGCCGGGCGACCTCAACGGCCTGTACGCCGACTTCCGGTGTGAGGCGGACCCGATCCTCGAGGAGCTGGGCTTCCGTTTCGTCAACTACGGATACCAGCCGAAGTCGAGTTTCGTCGACGTGCCGGTCAATCCGAAAGGCCGCTATGACGCGATGACCGACTTCCTTGGCCGCGTCGGCCAGTTCGGTCCGTGCATGATGCGCTGCTCCGCCTCCACCCAGGTGAGCATCGACTATGTCGACGAGAAGGATTCGATCGATAAGATGCGCGTCGGCACCGCCATCGGGCCGATTCTCGCATGGTTCTTCCGCAACACCCCCTACTTCGAGGGCCGTCTCAACCCGTATCCGCTGCTGCGCCAGCGCATGTGGGACTACCTCGACTTCCAGCGCACCAACGTGACCCCCCGGCCTGTTCGACCAGCGTTTCGGCTGGGAGGACTACGCGCGTGACGTGCTGTCCACGCCGCTGATGTTCGCCGACCTGACGCACACGCCCGAAGCGGTGGAATCGGGGCTGAGCCGCAAGGAGCTGCATCGCGCCGCCTTCCGTGAGAACGCTGGCGAGGTCTACCCGGACCGCGAGCTCAACGCGTACGAAATCAACCACATCATCTCCACGCATTTCAACGACGTGCGTCTCAAGAACTTCATCGAGTTCCGCCACTGGGATTCGCTGCCGATCGAACGCGTCGAACGGCTCACCGAGATCATCGCGTCCCTGTACTACGTGCCGTCCAACCGCATCCGTCTCGAAAGCTACTTCGACGGGCTCACCGAGGAAGACGTGTTCGAAGCCAAGGCGAACATCCAGGCGCACGGCCGCGAATCCAACCCGTATGGCCAGCCGCTCGACTTCTGGCGTGAGTTCCTCGGCCTCGAGGGCCTGCTCGACGATATTCCCGGAGATCCGAAGCACCCCGACGTGTTCCAGCGCTGACCGGGTTCCATGCCGGCCGTGATTCGGGCCGGAGCGTCCTGGCGGGCGTTCTGGCCCTTGTCGTACCGGCCGCGGCCTGCCAGGTGCCGGGTGTGTTTGGTCTAGGATTACGAAAACCCCGGTCGGTGGTCGGCTGGCCGGGGTCGCGCCAGAACTCCCTGTTCACCATCACCGCCGACACGCACGAGGTGCGCCACAACCCCGAATACTACGTGATGCGCCACTTCTCCAAGTACGTGCGCCCCGGCGCGAAGGTGCTCGGCACCACCAGCCACTTCAACTCCATGGCCATCGCCTTCCGCAACCCGGACGGCACCATCGTGGTCGTGACCCAGAACGCGCTGGAGGACGAACGCCCGTTCGAGTTCGCCGACCCGGCCGACGCCTCCCGTGGCTTCAAGGCCACGCTCGCCCCGCGCTCCTTCAACACCTTCGTCATCGAGTGACCGCACGGAACCCAGAAAGGCGAACACAACCATGACCGCGACCACACCGGAAACCACAGTCGAAACGCTGCCCTACAAGAACCCCGACCTGCCCGCCTCCGAGCGCATCGCCGACCTGCTCTCCCGCATGACCCTCGAAGAGAAGGTCGGCCAGATGATGCAGCTCGACGCCCGCGGTGGCGACCTCGACGAGCTCATCGTGAACAAGCACGTCGGCTCCATCCTGCACACCAGCCCCGAGGACCTGCCGCGCGCCGTCGAAACCGTGAACACCAAGACCCGTCTCGGCATCCCACTCGTCATCGGCGACGACTGCATCCACGGCTACTCCTTCTGGCCCGGCGCCACGATCTTCCCCTCCCAGCTCGGCATGGCGTTGAGCTGGGACCCGAAGGCCGTCGAAGCGGCCGGCCGTGCCACCGCCGAAGAAGTCTCCTCGACCGGCGTGCACTGGACGTTCTCCCCGGTGCTGTGCATCGCGCGCGACACCCGCTGGGGTCGCGTGGACGAGACCTTCGGCGAGGACCCCATGCTCATCGGTGAGATGGCCTCCGCCATGGTCAAGGGCTATCAGGGCGGTGCCCAGGCCGGCGAGACGCTGCCGAAGGACGCGATCCTCGCCTGCGCCAAGCACTTCGCCGGATACTCCGAGACCCAGGGCGGCCGTGACGCCTCCGAAGCGGACCTGAGCCACCGCAAGCTTGAATCCTGGTTCCTGCCGCCGTTCGAACGCATCGCCAAGGAGGGCTGCGGCACGTTCATGCTCGGCTACGAGTCCATCGAAGGCGTACCGGTCACGTTCAACAAGTGGCTGCTCACCGACAAGCTGCGCGGCGCATGGAAGTACAACGGCACCCTCATCACCGACTGGGACAACGTGGGCCGTTCCGTATGGGAGCAGAAGGTCAAGCCCGACTACGTGCACGCCGCCGCCGACGCGGTCAAGGCCGGCAACGATCTGGTCATGACCACGCCGGGGTTCTACGACGGCGCCATCGAGGCCGTGCACACCGGTCTGCTCGACGAGTCGCTCATCGACGAGGCTGTCGCGCGCATCCTTGCGCTCAAGTTCCGCCTCGGCCTGTTCGAGGACCCGCGTCTGCCGGACGAGAAGCGCATCAAGGCCGTCATCGGCTCCGAGGATCACCGCCGCGTGAACCTCGAGCTCGCTCGCGAGGCCGTTGCCCTGCTGCGCAACGACGGCGGACTGCCGTTCGACGCGGCGCCGGCCGAAGCGATCCCCGGCTCCGGTGACGCGCCCGCGCGCAAGCGCATCGCCGTGGTCGGCCCCGCTCGCCGACGACGCCCAGAACCAGCTCGGCGACTGGGCCGGCAGCTCCGGCCAAGTCGGCTGGATGCCCGACGGTCATCCGCGCGGCATGATCACCACCGTGCTCGACGGCTTCCGTGCGCTCGCCGGCGACGGATGCGAGGTTACCTACGCCCGCGGTGCCAACGTCATCGACCTCGTGCCCGACCCGGAGGGTGAGTTCTACCCGGACGGCCAGCCGCGCCCGAAGATCGGAGTGAGCGCGCCCGTTGACCGGGCCCTGCTCGACGAGGCCGTCGCCGCCGCGCGCGAGGCCGACCTCATCGTCGCCGTCGTGGGCGATGTGGTGCAGCTGGTCGGCGAGACCTGTTCCACCGCCACGCTTGAACTGCTCGGCGGCCAGAACGCGCTGCTCGACGCACTCGCCGACGTCTCCCGCGAGACCGGCAAGCCGATGGTCACCGTGCTGGTGAGCTCCAAGCCACAGGTGCTGCCGCGTTCCATCGTGGGCGATTCCGGCGTGCTCGCCGGCCGTTGCAACGATCCGAAGTCCGGCGCCGGATCCATCCTGTGGGCGCCGAACCCGGGCATGGAGGGCGGACAGGCCATCGCCGAGATCATCCTCGGCGAGGTGAACCCGTCCGGCAGGCTCCCGATCACCTTCCCGTGCCACGCGGGCCAGCTGCCGGTCTACTACAACCAGATCCGCGGCCAGCACGGCAACCGCTACGCCGACCTTACGCAGGACCCGGCGTTCGCGTTCGGCGAGGGCGAAGGCTACACGACGTTCGCGTACGGTGAGCCGACGATCGTCGGCGGGGCCTCGAACGCGGACGGCACGTTCGCGCAGACCGACACCGTGCACGCCGAGATCGCCCTCACCAACACGGGGCGCCGCGCGGGCACCGAGGTCGTGCAGGCGTACGTGGGCGACGTCGTCACCTCATACAGCTGGGCCGACCGCGAACTCAAGGCGTTCCGCCGCGTCACGCTCGAACCGGGCGAGACCGCGACCGTCGTGTTCGACATTCCGGTCTGCGACTGCACCATCGCCGACGCCGATGCGAACCGCATCGTCGAACCCGGCGAGTTCGAGCTGCTCATCGGCCACTCGTCGCGCCGCGACGACCTCAAGCGCACCACCTTCACCGTCGCGTGAATCTGCTCTGCGTGAGATGCTCTCGCGTGAGCCGGTCCCGTGTGAATCGGTTTCGTGTGGGCCTCATATGTTTCCGCCCGCTCCGGTCGTATGCTGGAGCGGGCGGTGTCGTTTGTGCGGAACGGAGCAATGATGCGGAATACTGATGAGAGGGCCATGCCGGAAGACGATGGGCGAATCAACGGAGTGAACCTCGGCGGCTGGCTGGTATTGGAACGGTGGATGACGCCCGGCCTGTTCCGTGCGAGCGGCGAGGAGGACGAGATCTGGCTGCACCGGTCCACGGACCCGGCCGAACTGGAGCGCCTGCTGCGCCGTCACCGCGACACGTACATCACCGAGGACGACTTCCGCGCCATCTCCGCGCACGGGCTGAACCTTGTGCGCATCCCCGTGCCGTTTTTCATCTTCGGTGACGTGCCCGGGCATCCCGGATGCGTCGAATACCTCGACCGTGCGTTCGACTGGGCGGAGAGGGCCGGGCTTAAGGTGCTCATCGACCTGCACACCGTGCCCGGGTCGCAGAACGGGTTCGACAATGGCGGCCTGACCGGCGTGGTCCGCTGGCATACGACGCCGCGGCAGGTTGCGTTCGCACTGGACGTGCTCGAGCGTCTCGCGCGACGTTACCGCGACCGCCCTGCGTTGTACGGCATCGAAGTGCTCAACGAGCCGGTCGACCGTCTCACTTATCTCATGTCGCCGTCGAGCTCCCGGGCGAAGGATCCGGGGGAGGCGCGGGGGAGCGGCCACGTTCCGATGCGCTTCCTCAAACGGTTCTATCGGGCGGCATACCGATGGCTGCGCCCGGTGCTGGGCGACGGGCCGGTCATCGTGTTCCATGACGGATTCCGCCTGAACCGCTGGCGCGGCTGGTTCGTACGTGAGGGCATGCGCGGCGTCATCATCGACACGCACGCGTATCTCGTCATGTCGGAACGGCCCGAGGTGCTGTTCCGCATACTGCCGGACGCATGGCTTATGCGCTGGTACCGGCTGTTCGCGGCGTGGGGCGCGCGCCGCATCCGCCGTGCCGCGCGCTTTACGCCGGTCATGGTGGGGGAGTGGTGCGTGGCGAACGGGCTTGCGGCGCGCATGGGGGAGTGCGGGGCGCAAGGTGAGGTCGCGTCCGTTGATGCGTCTGGTGGTGCGTTCGACGGATATGGTGCGTTCGGTGACGGCGGTGCGGATGTTGGAGACGGCGCATCCGGTGACGTCGGTTCGCGCGCGGGCGACGCCGGGGACGGCGTCCCGTCGCCCGCCGCGCGCCGCCGCGCCGTCTACCTCCGCGTCGCCGCCATGCAGCTCGACGCGTGGAACGTCTCCGCCGGTCAGGTCTACTGGAGCTATCGACTGCGCGGCGGTCGCGGCGAGTTTGACCGTCTCGCGCCTCCCGCGCCCGGTATGGGTGACGGGGACGCCGCCGTGATGGACGACACGCGCCTCGACCCTTGGGATCTGCGGCATGTCTGGCATGCGGGATGGATGGGGTGATGGTTCGGGATGACGGTGATTGATGACGCGGTGGCGGAGGTGATGTGCGAGACGCGCGATTTACGGAAGGGTCAGCGGTATCCGTCCCATAAGGGGGAGGGGAACAGCACATCCTCGCAGTCGACCCACATGGCGTTGAGATCGCGACCGGGAGAGCGCAGCCAGCGCAGCTGAATGCCGTCCATCATCGACAGGCCCGCCTGAAGCACGTGCTCCACGTTCGCGCCGTCGGGTACTGACCAGTTGATGTTGAGCGCGTTCGTCACGCTGCGGCGCTCGCGGTCCGCGAAATAGTCGTGCGCCGGATGCTTTGAATCGAGGGCTTCGACCGCGACACCCTCGACATGCCCGCCAAGCAGATCGCCCTGCTCGAACAGGTCGCCGCCGCGAACCAGAACGTCGTGGTCGTACTGTCCAACGGTTCCGTGGTCTCCGTGGCCCCGTGGGCCAAGAACGCCAAGGGCATCCTCGAATCCTGGCTGCTCGGCCAGTCCGGTGGCCCGGCGCTCGCCGATGTGATCTTCGGCCAGGTCAGCCCGTCCGGCAAGCTCGCCCAGTCCATTCCGCTGGACATCAACGATGACCCGAGCATGACGAACTGGCCGGGCGAGGAGGGCCACGTCGACTACGGCGAGGGCGTATTCGTCGGTTACCGCTACTACGACACCTACGGCAAGGCTGTGGACTATCCGTTCGGCTACGGCCTGAGCTACGCCACGTTCGAGATCGCCGACGTCACCGCCGCCAAGACCGGCGCGAACACCGCCACCGTGACCGCCACCGTGACCAACACCTCCGATGTGGACGCCGCCGAAACCGTGCAGGTGTATGTGGCTCCGGGCAAGGCCGACGTGGCCCGCCCGAAGCACGAGCTTAAGGGCTTCACCAAGGTGTTCCTCAAGGCCGGCGAATCCAAGACCGTGACCATCGACCTTGATGAGCGCGCGTTCGCCTACTGGTCCGAAAAGTATAACGACTGGCATGTGGAGTCTGGCGAATACGCCATCGAAGTTGGCACCAGCTCGCGCGATATTGCGGAGACCGTGACCGTGGCCCTCGATGGCGACGGCAAGACCCAGCCGCTCACCGAATGGTCCACCTACGGCGAGTGGGAGGCCGATCCGTTCGGCGCCAAGATCGTGGCCGCCGTGGCCGCCGCCGGCGAGGCCGGCGAGCTGCCGAAGCTTCCGGATAATGCGATGATGCGCATGTTCCTCAACTCCATGCCCATCAACTCGCTGCCCACCCTGCTGGGCGAAGGCGGCAAGAAGATCGCCCAGTTCATGGTTGACGAGTACGCCAAGCTCGCGAAGTAAGGGCTGAAGCGAGGCAATCGCACGGCGTAATACAGCTGGCTTCCCTCTCCTGAGGGGAGCCAGCTTTGTTTAGGCTCAACAGTTGTTTGGAGATACTACAACACGCCGATTGTTGTATGTGCAACTGTTGTATATAGGTCTCTTTATCATGAATTGTTGCGTATACAACAATGTGGGGTGAAGGTACAAACGCACACGGCCCCCGCATGGTACGGAGGACAATGGATCAGCATATTCTCAGCATCGAAATGCGCGCGGTAACCAAAGCCGTCGACCGCTATTTGGGCGAGAGCATGCCGCAAACCGCCAGGGAAACCACCGGCGGCAACGCGCATATCATCATGTTCTTGGCGCGTAACCGCGGCCGTGAGATATACCAGCACACCATCGAACAGAAATTCTGCATCACCCGGTCCACCGCCTCGCGTGTGCTGGCCCTGATGGAGAAGAAGGGCCTGATCGCCCGTGAATCGGTGGAGCATGACGCGCGCTGCAAGCGCATCGTCCTGACCGACAAGGCGGACGCGATCGTCGCCGATCTCAAGGCGAACGGCGATCGGGTCGAACGGTTGCTGGTCGGCGGCTTCTCCGATGGAGAGAAGGCCGCTCTGCGCGACTACGTCGCACGCATGCGTGCGAACATCGAGCGCGCACAACGCGAATTTGAACATCAAACACTCCCTCAGTCACCTGTGGTGATGGCTCCCGATCAAGACGGAGCAGAGGTTGCTAACACGAAGGAGGAGAACGAATGAGCGATACCGCAGAGGCAATCGCGCAGGCGCGCAAAGCCGTCGAACCGGACAAGCCCAAACATGTACTGCGCACGTTGGGCCAGTCGATTCGTGAATACAAGAAAGCCAGCATCCTGGCTCCGGTGTTCGTGACGGTCGAAGGCATCCTGGAGATCCTGATCCCGACCATCATGGCTTCGCTGATCGATGAGGGTATCACCGGTGGCAGCATGCCGGCCACCGTCAAGTTCGGCGTGATTCTGCTGGTGTGCTCGATGGTTTCGCTGGGTGCCGGCTTCCTGTCCGGAAAGTACGCGGCCGTGGCCGGCGCGGGCTTCGCCAAGAACCTGCGCAAGGACCAGTTCGAGAAGGTGCAGGGCTTCAGCTTCACCAATATTGACCGGTTCTCCACCGGTTCGATCGTGACCCGACTGACCACCGACGTGACGAACCTGCAGAACGCCTACATGATGATCATTCGTCTGGGCGTGCGTGCCCCGATTATGGTGGTCGTATCCTGGCTGTTCTCGTTCCGTATCTCCCCGTCGATTTCCATGGTGTTCCTGGCCTGCATCCCGATTCTGGCCATCGGCCTGTGCGGTCTGGCCGTGCTCGTGCATCCGGTGTTCGAGCGCGTGTTTCACACCTACGATGCGTTGAACAACGTGGTCGACGAGAACCTGCAGGGCATCCGCGTGGTCAAGTCCTATAACCGCGAATCCTTCGAGGTCTCCAAGTTCGGCCGCATCTCCCAGCGCATCTTCAAGGACTTCACCAAGGCTGAGCGCATCATGAGCTTCAACAGCCCGCTGATGATGATCTGCATCTACGGTTCGATGATCCTCATCGCATGGATGGGCGCGCAGCAGATCGTCGCCTCCGGCAACAACCCCGCCGTGGGCCTGACCACCGGCGACCTGACCGCACTGGTCACCTACGCCATGCAGATCCTTATGGCCA
>ENA-OQCU01000473-OQCU01000473.1-human-gut-metagenome-genome-assembly--contig:-NODE-473-length-18262-cov-2.744693_pt1 | contig 18262 bp, 23 predicted proteins | sample MGYA00242504_ERZ504590 | MGnify/ENA primary metagenome ERZ504590 (study PRJEB26092, sample SAMD00036318) | human gut metagenome | host: Homo sapiens | study: EMG produced TPA metagenomics assembly of... | reverse complement strand
AAGCATGCACCATCTTTGCAGTGGGAAGTCGCTGATTGTCAGATATGGTTCTTCCTCCTCATCCTGCCTTCTTCAATCGTTTCATATCCTTTCATCCTCTTTATTCGTGTTAAGCTTTGATAGATGGCAGTATAATCTTTCCTTTCCCGCACGGTTTATTTCTTGGAATTTTGCTATCTTTGTCAGCATATCCATGTTACATAAGTGTGTACGGGAAGAATGTATTAGACAGTGAGATTATGGCGAAAATTTGCAAAGAACCTGACGGAGTTGATTGGGCATACTCCTTTGATGGAATTGGGCTGAATACAGTCGTAAATACGGATTGAAAAGAAATATTGTGCTAGCTGAATCTTTTAATCCGGCGGGAAGCGTGAAGGACCGTGTGGCATTTGCCATGATTGAGGATGCCGAGGCACGTGGGGCTTTGAAACCCGGAGCCACGATTATTGAACCTACCAGTGGCAATACCGGCGTGGGACTGGCGATGGTGGCAACCATCAAGGGATATCATTTGATATTGACCATGCCGGAGACCATGAGTGTGGAACGCCGTAATCTGTTGAAAGCCTTGGGTGCGGAGATTGTACTGACCGACGGACTGGCAGGTATGGCCGGTTCCATTGCCAAAGCGAAAGAATTGCGGGATGCGATACCTGGTGCGGTTATTCTGCAGCAGTTTGAGAATCCCTCCAATGCCAAGGCTCATGAACATACTACGGGGGAAGAAATCTGGACGGACACGGATGGTAAAGTGACTGTTTTTGTTGCCGGTGTGGGTACGGGCGGTACGGTCTGTGGAGTGGCGCGTGCCTTGAAGAAACATAATCCGGATGTCTATGTTGTGGCTGTAGAACCGGCCTCCTCTCCGGTTCTGGAAGGAGGGGAAGACGCACCGCACCGCATCCAGGGGATTGGGGCCAATTTTATTCCTTCCATTTATGATGCTTCTGTAGTAGACGAGATTATTCCGGTGCCCGATGACGAGGCCATTCGTGGAGGACGAGAGCTGGCTTCTACGGAAGGCTTGCTGGCTGGCATCTCATCCGGTGCGGCGGTATATGCGGCACGGTTGCTGGCCGAACGCCCTGAATTTGCGGATAAAATGATTGTTGCCCTACTGCCCGATACGGGGGAACGCTATTTGTCAACAGAACTGTTCGCTTTCGATACCTATCCTTTGGAATAAATACTGAACTATTATATGAAGAAACTTATTTTTTCTTTCTTCTTGTGTGGAGCCACGATGTTCCCTGCCTTTTCACAAACCTATCAGGAACTGAGCGAACGTGCGGTTGCAGCCACGGAGCAAGACAGCTTGTCATTGGCCGAAAAAATACATTGAACAAGCTTTGAAAAATGGAGCCCGCCAATCCTCATAACGCTTTGCTTTTCTCCAATTTAGGAACGATACAGCGTTGGCAGCACCGGTATGAGCAGGCTCTTGACTCGTATACGCTGGCATTGAACATTGCTCCGCGTGCCATACCCGCCCTGATGAATCGTGCCGCTCTTTACCTTGAGTTGGGAAAGGATGACTTGGCCCGGATAGACTATTCTTTGGTGCTGGATATAGAGAGCGATAATCAGGAAGCCTTGCTGATGCGTGCCTATATCTATATGCGGCAGCGCAACTATAATTTTGCAAAGTCTGATTATGAACGTCTGCTGAAACTTGCCCCCCGGAGCTACAATGGCCGCCTTGGGTTGGCCACGTTGGAGCAGAAGGAAGGCAAATACGAAGCCGCGACTCTCGATACTGAATGCCATGATTGCAGCAAAAAAGGAGAAGAAGCTACCCGGCTGACTACCCAGCAATATGCCGTACTTTACGTAGCACGTGCGGGTGTAGAGCAGATATGAAACATGTGGACCTGGCCATGATGGACTTGGAAGAAGCCATCAAGCTGGATGCTTCGCAGACAGAGCCTACTTGATACGGGGGCAAATTTACCTTTCTCAAAAGAAAAAGGAGTTTGGCAAAACGTGACTTCGAAAAAAGCCATTTCACTTGGTGTGCCGCAAGGCGACCTCAGGGAATTTGCTGTTGCAGTGTAAATAATATTCAACTGTATTTCCGTATCAGTTCCACAAACTCTTTTCCGTATTTCTTCTTTTTATATTCACCGATACCGCTGATATTACCAAATTCTTCTATGGTAGTGGGGCGGGAGGCGCTGAGTAGGTGGAGCACTTTGTCGGACAGTACGATATAGGCAGGAAGTGCTTCCTGGTCGGCAAGGCGTTTGCGGAGAGTGCGGAGAGCCTCGAAAAGTTCCCCACTTTCTGTATTGGGCAATCCCAATGGCAATTCTTTGGTTGGAACTGTAGCCTTGCGTTTACGGCCTCTTGTAGCTTGTACAGCTTCCTCGCGACGGATGGTGACAAGCAGGGCGCGTGCTCTGCCAAACAAGACATCTGTTCCGCTTTGAGTAATTTTCAGATGGTTGTTTTCATTGTAGGCTATTTCGAAATAGCCGAGTTGCAACATTTGCAGCAGGTAGTCATGCCAATCTCTGGCGGGTACTTCACGCCCGGCTCCAAAGGTCTTAAGGCGATGGTATCCTCTTTCTGTAACTTCAGAACTCATGTTTCCTCGGAGGATGTCCACTAAAATACCGGTTCCTATCTGTTGCTCGGAACGCGCGATTGCACTAAGTGCCTTTTGTACGATTATTGTACCATCGAAACGTTCGGGGGGATTTTTGCTACATCACAGTTTCCACAGTCGCAGGTCGTATTTTCACCGAAATAACTTAACAGAATGCGACGGCGGCAGATATCTGCTTCCGCATATTGCTGCATACGTTGCAGCTTTTCCAGGTTGATGCTTTGTTGCCCGCTGTCTGTTGCGAATTTAGTGAGCAGAATGAGGTCGGCCAGTGAATAGAACAAAAGGGTGTCACTGGGCATTCCGTCTCGTCCGGCACGTCCTATTTCCTGATAGAAACTTTCAATGCTTTTGGGCAAATTGTAATGAATTACCCAGCGCACATTGCTTTTGTCAATTCCCATTCCAAAGGCAATGGTGGCGCATACCACTTGCACGCGGTCATTGATGAAGTCGTCTTGTGCTTCATCTCTTCGTGCCGGCGACAGTCCTGCATGATAGACCGCCGACTTTATCCCTTGTTTTTTGAAGCATTTGTGCCACTGTTTCAGTCTTGCTGCGGCTCATGCAATAAATGATGCCGCTCTCTCCCGGATGGCGGGCGATGAAGTCGAGGATGGCTTTGCTTTTTTCCTTCTGCTGGTAACCTCTTTTTTACGGTGAGACTCAGGTTGGGACGGTCGAAAGATGAAATGAAATTCTCGGTTGGTTGAGGTGTAGCTGTTTAATAATATCTTCACGGGTTATTTTGATCGGCTGTGGCAGTAAGTGCAATGATGGGAACCTGGGGAAACAGTTGGTGAAGGATGCCCATCTGTGTATATTCCGGACGGAAATCGTGTCCCCATTGTGAGATGCAGTGAGCTTCATCAATGGCGAAAATGGGAAATATGCATATCCCTTAACAGATAGTTGGCTTCCGCCAATAATTTTTTCAGGAGAAATATATAGCAGTTTCAGCTTGCCTTCCATGCATGCACGTCGTAGGGAAGCATTCTCTGTTTCATCATTATTGCTGTTCAGTGCACCGGCCGCGATACCGTTTGCACAGAGCGTTTCCACTTGGTCCTTCATCAAGGAAATGAGCGGAGAAACCACTACCGCCGTGCCTTCACTCAATAGGGCGGGAAGTTGGTAGCAGATGGACTTTCCACCTCCCGTAGGCATCAGTACCAATGCGTCTTTACGGTCTATCAGATGGCGTATGATGTCTTCTTGTAAGGGGCGGAAACTGTCGTAACCGAAATATGTCTTGAGCGTTTGTAGCATAATCTGGCAGTATGGATTTCTTCCGGCAAAGGTACACTAATTATTGCATATACTACAAATGGAAAGTCATCAAGATTTTGTATCATATGAGTTTCTGCAAAAGGTTAAAGTTTCTTATTAATGGCTGAATTGACCTACTTTTCAACCTTTTTCGTTGTTTATTTATCAAAAATATATACGGGAAAAGTTGTGTATAAAAAAAAATGTCTGACTTTTGTAAAGTCTAAGGGGCTAACCCTTTGGCTTTTCCGATTTTAAACAACCCTAACCAGTTAATTCAATGAGTGATTTAGAAAACAATGCCCAGGAAAAAGGAACGAAGAAACGTCCTTACAACCTGCGCGAAAAGAAAGAAAAGGATGCTGCCTACCGTTCTTTGATAAGGCCGGAATTGGCAGATGAGTTGTATGACAAGATATTGAATATCGTTGTTGTACAAAAGAAGTACAGAGATGCTGATTATTCCGCTAAGGATTTGGCGAAAGAATTGCAGACCAATACTCGCTATTTGTCTGCAGTGGTGAATTCACGCTTCGGCATGAACTATTCTTGCCTGCTGAATGAATATAGAGTAAAAGAAGCGCAGCATTTGTTGACAGACAAAAGATATGCTGACAAGAATGTAGAGGAGATCAGTACGATGGTCGGCTTTGCAAACCGTCAGTCTTTTTATGCTGCTTTCTATAAAAAATGTAGGTGAGACTCCTAATGGATATCGTAAAAGACACGCAGAAAAGAAGCTAAGAAGAAATAATTCTGTATGACTGAATGAATAAAAAGGAAATATTCCGGAACAGTTGTTTCGGGATACTTCCTTTTCTTCTTTTTTAATACCAATCTATATACTCCCGACACATGAAGAAACAACTAATTTCTATGGTGACTGCCCTTTCTCTATTGACGGCTTGTGGCGGAAATCCGAAAACAACTGCTGAGGCAGAAAAAATTTGACTATACAGTGGAACAATTTGCAGATTTACAGATTTTACGTTACCGCGTACCAGGTTTTGAGGATTTGTCCCTCAAACAAAAGAATTGGTTTATTATTTGACGGAAGCGGCTTTGCAGGGCAGAGACATTCTTTTCGACCAGAATGGCAAGTATAACCTGACGATTCGCCGGATGCTGGAAGCTGTCTATACCGGCTATAAGGGAGATAAGAATACTCCTGATTTCAAGGCTATGGAAGTGTACCTCAAGCGGGTATGGTTCTCTAACGGCATTCATCATCACTATGGTAGCGAAAAGTTCGTTCCGGGATTTACTCCCGAATTCTTCAGGCAGGCTGTACAGAGTGTGGATGCAGCTACATTGCCGCTTGCCGAAGGACAGACTGTGGAACAACTGTGCGAGGAAGTGTTCCCCGTTATTTTCGACCCCACGGTGATGCCCAAACGGGTGAACCAAGCTGCCGGTGAAGATTTGGTTTTGACTTCCGCATGCAATTATTACGATGGCGTGACGCAGCAGGAGGCCGAAGATTTCTATAATGCCTTGAAGAATCCGCAGGATGAAACTCCCGTTTCCTATGGTTTGAATAGCCGTTTGGTGAAAGAGGATGGCAAGATTCAGGAGAAAGTATGGAAAGTGGGGGGCTTGTATGGACAGGCACTTGAAAAGATTGTCTACTGGCTGAAGAAGGCAGAAGGAGTTGCCGAGACTCCCGAGCAGAAGGCGGTGATAGCCAAACTGATGGAATTCTATGAAACCGGCGATTTGAAGACATTCGATGAATATGCCATTTTGTGGGTGAAGGATTGAACTCACGCATTGACTTTGTGAACGGTTTTACCGAAAGTTATGGTGACCCGCTCGGCATGAAGGCAAGCTGGGAATCTCTGGTGAATTTTAAAGATTTGGAAGCTACCCAGCGTACAGAGTTGATAAGCGGCAATGCACAGTGGTTTGAGGACCATTCGCCGGTAGACGGACAATTCAAGAAGGAGAAAGTGAAAGGGGTGTCTGCCAAGGTAATCACGGCGGCTATTCTGGCCGGTGACTTGTATCCTGCAACTGCTATCGGCATCAACCTGCCCAATGCCAACTGGATACGTAGCCATCATGGTTCGAAATCCGTTACAATCGGTAACATTACAGATGCTTATAATAAGGCAGCTCATGGCAACGGGTTCAATGAGGAGTTTGTGTACAGTGATGCAGAGCTTCAACTGATTGATAAGTACGCAGATGTGACAGATGAACTGCATACTGACCTGCATGAATGTTTGGGACATGGTTCCGGTAAATTGCTCCCGGGTGTGGCCCCGGATGCGTTGAAGGCATATGGTTCTACTATCGAAGAAGCGCGCGCCGACTTGTTCGGACTCTACTACGTGGCCGACCCGAAGCTGGTGGAACTGGGGCTTACTCCAAGTGCGGATGCTTATAAGGCTCAATACTACACCTATCTGATGAATGGTTTGATGACACAGCTTGTACGTATCGAGCCGGGTAACAATGTAGAAGAAGCCCATATGCGCAACCGTCAGCTCATAGCCCGCTGGGTGTACGAGAAAGGTGCGGCGGAGAAGGTTGTGGAATTGGTAAAGAAGGATGGGAAGACGTACGTCGTGATAAACGATTATGAGAAAGTGCGTGACTTGTTTGGCCGGTTGCTTGCCGAGATACAGCGTATCAAGTCCACCGGTGACTATGCCGGTGCCCATGATTTGGTGGAAGCCTATGCCGTGAAAGTCGATCCCGCTTTGCATGCCGAAGTGCTGGAACGCTACAAGAAGCTGAATCTTGCGCCGTATAAGGGGTTCGTCAATCCCAAGTATGAAGTGGTGACGGATGCCGACGGTACTATAACAGATGTGACAGTGACTTATGATGAAGGTTATGCGGAACAGATGTTGCGTTATAGCAAAGACTATTCTACATTGCCTTCTGTCAATAAATGATGAACTATGATAGATACTAAAGAGCAGCTGCATCAGCGGCTGAAAGATATAAAGACACAGCTCCGTCTCTCAATGAACGGGGCTGTGTCCCAAAAGTATGCGTGAGAAAGGGCTGGTATATAAGCTGAACTTTGGCGTGGAGTTGCCCCGTATCAAGGGTATTGCTGCCGGTTACGAGAAGGACCACTCTCTGGCTCAGTCTTTGTGGAAAGAAGATATCAGAGAGTGCAAAATATTGGCGGGACTTTTACAGCCGGTAGAGAGTTTCCTGCCCGAGATAGCCGATATCTGGGTGGAAGATATCCGTAATATCGAGATTGCAGAACTTACCTGCATGAATTTATTCCAACATCTTCCTTATGCGCCTGCCAAGTCCTTCCATTGGATTGCAAGCGAGGACGAATACACGCAGGTTTGCGGCTTCCTCACCATAGCCCGTCTATTGATGAAGAAAGGGGATATGAACGAACGGGTTGAAAATGAGTTCCTCGACCAGGCAATAACGGCTTTTTTGTCGGGCTCCTATCATGTACGCAATGCAGCCATGACTGCTATCCGCCGCTTTATGCAGCAAAATGAGGAAAATTCTTTTCAAGTTTGCCGCAGAGTGGAGGGTATGGACAATTCTTCTTCTGATGTAGAACAATTACTATACAATCTTGTAAAAGAGGAGGTTTGTTAGATTAGTTCTATGGTTATAGAGACTGATGCGGTAAGGGAATATTTCCCATTTATCGCAATTTTTCATCTCTTTCTCGTTTGCTTTTCCACAAAAAAAGGGATTAACTTTGTTGGCTGTAAACTGCGCCGTCAAATGGAAAGTCAGAATGTGAAAGATACAGTTAGGCAGATATTCACTGAATATCTGAATGCGAACGGGTCATCGGAAGACTCCCGAACGTTATGCTATACTTGACACCATTTACTCCATAGACGGTCATTTTGATATCGACACGCTCTATTCACTGATGGCCGACCAGGAGAACTTCCGCGTCAGCCGTGCAACGCTTTACAATACCATCATTTTGCTTATAAATGCTCGTCTGGTCATCAAGCATCAGTTCGGCAACTCTTCCCAATACGAAAAATCTTATAATCGCGATACGCACCATCACCAGATATGCACCCAGTGCGGAAAGGTGACCGAGTTTCAGAACGAGGAGTTGCAACATGCCATTGAGAATACCAAACTGAGCCGTTTTAATCTTACGCACTATTCCTTATATATGTATGGGTTGTGCAGCAAGTGTGACCGGGCCAATAAACGGAAGAAAAAGAATAATAACCATAAAAAAGAAAAATGAAAGTAGACGTATTATTAGGATTACAATGGGGCGACGAAGGCAAAGGCAAAGTCGTTGATGTGTTAACTCCGAGATACGATGTCGTAGCTCGTTTCCAGGGTGGACCGAATGCCGGACATACACTCGAGTTTGAAGGGCAGAAGTATGTGCTCCGTTCCATTCCGTCTGGAATATTCCAGGGAGACAAGGTGAATATCATCGGTAACGGAGTGGTGCTTGACCCGGCTCTCTTCAAAGCGGAAGCCGAATCATTGGAAGCGTCCGGCCATAACTTGAAGGAACGCTTGCACATTTCCAAGAAAGCACACCTCATTCTGCCGACTCACCGCATACTGGATGCTGCATACGAAGCAGCCAAAGGCGATGCAAAGGTAGGAACGACCGGAAAAGGCATCGGACCGACTTACACGGATAAAATCAGCCGTAACGGTGTGCGTGTAGGCGACATTCTGCATGACTTTGACAAGAAGTATGCAGCGGCCAAGGCCCGTCATGAGCAAATCTTGAAAGGCTTGAACTATGAGTATGACATTACCGAAATGGAGAAGGCATGGTTCGAAGGTATCGAATACTTGAAACAATTCCAGTTGGTGGATAGCGAACACGAGATGAACAATCTGCTGGCTGCCGGCAAGTCTGTATTGTGCGAAGGTGCGCAGGGGACAATGTTGGACATTGATTTCGGTTCTTATCCGTTTGTAACGTCTTCCAATACGGTTTGTGCAGGTGCTTGTACCGGTCTGGGTATTGCTCCCAACAAGATTGGTGAGGTATATGGGATTTTCAAAGCCTATTGTACGCGCGTAGGTGCCGGTCCGTTCCCGACGGAATTATTCGACAAGACCGGTGACCAGATTTGCACGCTGGGTCATGAGTTCGGTTCTGTGACAGGACGTAAGCGCCGTTGTGGCTGGATTGACCTGGTGGCATTGAAATATGCCATTATGGTAGACGGGGTTACCAAACTGATTATGATGAAGAGCGATGTGCTCGATTCTTTTGAAACCATTAAGGCTTGTGTAGCTTACAAGATGGATGAGGAAGAGATTGATTACTTCCCGTTCGATATCAATGAGACTGTTGAACCGGTTTATGTAGAGCTACCCGGTTGGCAGACGGATATGACCAAGATGCAGAGTGAAGATGAGTTCCCGGAAGAATTCAATGCATATTTGTCATTCCTGGAAGAACAGCTTGGTGTGCCCATCAAGATTGTTTCTCTGGGACCGGACCGTGAGCAGACCATCGAACGGTATACAGAGGAATAATAAAACAAACAGATAACCTTAGACACGGATTACACGGATTTCGCGGCTTCATCTGAAGAACCGTGGGTGTCCGGATAATCCGTGCCTTTTTTATTTATTGCCATGAAAACACGTCTTTTGTCTTTTTTACTGTTGTTTCTTCTTGTGTGCTCCGCACAGTCGCAGACTTACCAGCCGACGGAGGAGAACCTGAAATCCCGTCAGGAGTTTCGGGACAATCGCTTCGGTATCTTCCTGCATTGGGGGATATACAGTATGCTGGCTACCGGAGAATGGACCATGACGAACAAGAACCTTAATTATAAGGAGTATGCCAAACTGGCGGGAGGTTTCTATCCTGCCAAATTCGATGCTGCCAGATGGGTGTCAGCCATTAAGGCGTCCGGGGCAAAGTATATCTGCTTTACATCCCGGCATCACGATGGCTTTTCTATGTTCCACACACGCTTTTCCGATTACAATATTGTGGATGCTACCCCTTTTAAGCGGGATATTCTGAAAGAATTGGCGGACGAGTGCCACAAGCAAGGTATTCGTCTGCATCTCTACTATTCGCACATCGACTGGTATCGCGAAGATGCTCCGTGGGGACGCACCGGACGTGGAACGGGACGACCGAATCCGAAGGGCGACTGGAACAGCTACTATAAATTCATGAACAACCAGCTGACCGAGCTGCTCACCAATTATGGAAAAATAGGTGCCATTTGGTTTGATGGCTGGTGGGACCAGGACCAGAATCCGGATTTTGACTGGCAACTGCCCGGGCAATATGCCATGATACACCGCCTGCAACCGGCTTGCTTGGTTGGGAACAACCATCATCAAGCACCGTTTGCCGGCGAGGACATCCAGATATTCGAGCGCGACCTGCCGGGAGAGAACCGTGCCGGTCTTTCCGGGCAGGATATCAGCGCCTTGCCCCTTGAAACCTGCGAGACGATGAATGGAATGTGGGGATATAAGATTACGGACCAGGATTATAAATCCACCAAAACGCTGATACATTACCTGGTGAAGGCTGCGGGTAAAGATGCCAATCTGCTGATGAATATCGGTCCTCAGCCGGACGGTGAGCTGCCTGCTGTTGCATTGGAGCGTCTGGCAGAAGTAGGGGAATGGATGAAGGTATACGGTGAAACCATCTACGGAACCCGTGGCGGCTGCATTGCTCCGCATCCTTGGGGAGTCACTACACAAAGAGAAAATAAATTATACGTGCATATTCTCGAATTGCAGGATAAGGCTCTCTTCCTGCCGTTGGAAGGCAAGAAAGTGAGGAAGGCAGTGGGGTATGCCGACCGTCTTCCAGTGAAGTTCCGTAAGTGTGAAGGAGGGGTGATGCTCTACTTGCCGGAGGTTCCGACGGATATTGATAAAGTGATAGAGGTGGATATTGAAAAATAAATTATAAATCAGAAATCTTTAATTCTTCCTAAAAGATAAAGGAAACGCTGGCATTGCTCACCGTTTCCTTTTATTTTTGGCAGACTATTTGTTATACAATAAGAAACGACTGATTTATTCACAATTTAAAGAAAGAAAATTATGGGAACAGGAATGATATGGATTATTTTTATCGGTATTGCCGCCGTTAGCTGGCTGGTACAGATGAATCTTCAGAACAAGTTCAAGAAGTACTCTAAAATCCCTACCGGCAACGGAATGACGGGAGCGGACGTTGCTTTGAAGATGCTGCACGACAATGGCATCTACGATGTGACCGTGACGCATACTCCCGGACATCTGACCGACCATTATAATCCTGCCAATAAGACAGTAAACCTGAGTGAGGGCGTTTATAGCAGCAACAGCATCATGGCTGCTGCCGTTGCAGCCCACGAATGTGGCCACGCCGTGCAGCATGCACGCGCATACGCTCCGTTGACAATGCGCAGCAAACTGGTGCCGGTAGTCTCTTTTGCCTCACAGTGGATGACGTGGCTGCTGCTGGCAGGTATCCTGCTGCTGAACTCCTTCCCGCAACTGTTGCTGGCGGGCATCATACTGTTTGCATTGACAACTTTGTTCAGCTTCATCACCTTGCCGGTGGAAATCAATGCAAGCAAGCGTGCGCTGGTATGGCTTAGCAACTCCGGCATTACGAATTCATATAATCATGCGCAAGCAGAAGATGCACTCCGCTCGGCTGCCTATACTTATGTAGTGGCTGCTCTCGGTTCGCTTGCTACGCTGATTTATTATATCATGATATTCCTGGGACGCAGAGATTAAACGCATGATGCAGACATAAAAAACAGATGATGTGTTTCTGCCTGGATACATCATCTGTTTTTTTTATTCCTGATAGGGCGACTGCCAGAACCAGGCATCGTCATTGACCACGTACTTGGCTTGGAAGAAGTTTTCCGCATTAGGGTCTGAGGGGCAAAGCAGTACATCGTCTGCTTTTATGCTATAGAGATTCTTGGCCATATAGCTGTCTAAATAATATTCTTTGGTAATCTTCTGTTGGTTGTTCCAGTTGGCTTCTTCATTTAGGGTCACCGGACGACCGTCTCGCAGGCGTTCGCGCACTTCTTGTACGCTTAGCATGATGCCGTTTTCATCCATCACCCAGGCATTGTTGGTGGGGTCTACCCATATCCATTTATCCAAGGTATTGGAATAAACTACGTTAATGGAATGGCATTCGCCGATGTATTTTTGGGGTAATCCGCTGATGTGGCGTGCCTTAAATCCCATGGACAGATAACAATCCTTCAGTACATGGGCAAGACCTCCGCAATGCAGACCTCGCGCACCGCCTTTGCAAGCTTCTGCCCATTTGATGATGTTGCTGCCTGCCGGACTTTCATGGTTTCCGTCATGTTTATGGTATTGTGTATATAAGTCAGTATGTCTTTATTTTGATAATTCGTCGCTTGCGCCTGCCACACTGTCCAACTTGAAGTATTGGCGTACCTCTACTAAATACTTGTTGTTGGGATTGATGTATTCGAAGCGGGGGAGTGTATCAGGGCGCTCATTGTGGGTGTATCCCGGTGCTTTTTGAAGTATGTCGAGGTAGTCACCCACTTTCTTCACTTTGGCAAGCACTGCCTTGAAGCGTTTATCGCTGCGCAGGTTGTCTAAGTCGGTATCATTCATCATGTGGTTGTAATCTTGAAATCCATTGTCGTAGGCCAGTTCTAAATTTTTGATGGCTTCACCTTTTTTCTTTAACAAGGATTGGAAGCAGGCTAAATTGTAGTAATAGGACTGTATAATCCAGCTATACTTTTTCTGAGTGTTCTCGTCTTGTTCTTTGAACAGAGTTATCAAAGCCTTACCGTTCTTTTCGGCTTCTTTATAGTTTTTCTCGTTAACGGCTTGTTGCAGCTTTTGTGCGATGGCTTCTTCTTTTTGCTCGAAGTCTTTGGCGTTGTCGGATTGTGCCCGGCTAACACCGATGCCACATAGCAACAACATGCAGAATAAAATCAGTCTCTCTTCATAAATGTGTAAGTTTAAAGTTGTTTTGGTCGTTTTTATGCGACGGTAATGATACAAAGGTAAACATTCTCTTTTCTTAATCAATAAAATACTGTAACTTGTCGCCCGATTTTAAAGTAATTGAACTGATTATGGCAGCAAAACCCAGTATTCCGAAAGGAACCCGTGACTTCTCGCCCGTAGAAATGGCGAAGCGTAACTATATATTCAATACGATTCGTGAAGTGTATCACCTCTATGGCTTCCAGCAGATAGAAACGCCCTCGATGGAAATGCTTTCTACCTTGATGGGGAAGTATGGTGAGGAAGGAGACAAGCTCTTGTTCAAGATACAGAATTCCGGTGATTACTTCTCCGGACTTACAGATGAAGAACTGTTGAGCCGTAATGCAGTGAAGCTTGCCAGTAAGTTCTGCGAAAAAGGTTTGCGCTATGACCTCACAGTGCCTTTTGCCCGCTACGTGGTGATGCACCGCGATGAAATCACTTTCCCCTTCAAGCGCTATCAGATACAACCCGTGTGGCGTGCCGACCGTCCGCAGAAAGGGCGTTATCGTGAATTCTATCAATGCGATGCCGACGTGGTAGGCAGCGATTCCCTGCTGAACGAAGTGGAACTGATGCAGATTGTAGATACGGTATTTACCCGCTTCGGCATCCGTGTCTGTATCAAGATTAACAACCGCAAGATATTGAGCGGCATTGCCGAAATCATCGGTGAGTCGGACAAGATTGTAGACATTACCGTGGCAATCGATAAGTTGGATAAGATAGGTCTGGACAATGTCAATGCCGAGTTGAAAGAGAAAGGCATCAGTGACGAGGCTATCGCCAAACTGCAACCTATCATTCTGCTGAACGGTTCAAATTCGGATAAATTAAAGCAATTAAAGCGAATATTATCCCAAAGTAAGATTGGATTAGAAGGGATAAAAGAAACAAAATTTATTTTGAGTAAATTATGGCAAGCACCTCGATTAAAGAATAAAATTGAATTAGATTTAACTTTAGCTCGTGGTTTAAATTATTATACAGGTGCTATTTTTGAAGTAAAGGCTCTTGATGTGCAAATTGGTAGCATTACAGGAGGAGGACGATATGATAACTTAACGGGAGTATTTGGTATGCCTGGCGTATCTGGAGTTGGTATTTCTTTTGGAGCAGACCGTATTTTTGATGTATTAAATCATCTCAATCTTTATCCGAAAGAAGCGATAAAAGGTACACAATTGTATTTATAAATTTTGGTGAGAAAGAAGCTGATTATTCAAGGACTTTGTTGAATAAAGTGCGTGCAAAGGGCATATGTGCAGAGGTTTATCCTGATGCAAGTAAAATGAAGAAGCAACTGAATTATGCTAATTATAATAAAATACCTTATGTAGCTTTGATTGGCAGTAATGAAATGTATGTGGGAAAGTTTACCTTAAGAGATATGAAAACAGGGAAACAGACATTGGTAACTTTTGAACAACTGATACGTAAATTACATAAATGAAATATTGTATCTCTTTAATATTATAAAAGCTGAAATACATTTAAAATGGAGCACAAAGTAGCTCCTTTTTTTGGTATATTTAGAGCATGAATGAAGGCGGGCTTGTTGATGTGTTGCTGTACGGTGCACTCGGTTTGTTCCTTTTATTTGTAATGAGGATGTAGGAGAAATGAAACATCCTGCATTTATCTTTGTACTGACAAAAAAGGGAGGTTCTTATGGTTTCTGTTGAGCTGAAGCAAGAAAAGCACAATGCCCTCGTCAGTTTCCTGATGATTGTTATAGCGGCATTGTTCCTGCTCTATATGGGCAGTTCATTGGTGCATTCTACAAAAGCGTTCTGGGAAAATTATTCCATAGAAGAGTTGCTGGAGTAGAAGGAATTCAAGTCAAATCACTACCTTTGTCGGCAAAACATACTGCCGATGATACTTTATTTTACCGCAACCGGAAACTCACGCTGGATTGCAGAATTGCTTGCAGAGGCTACGCATGATACTGCTGTCAGCATTGTTGATTGCCTGAGGCAAGGCCCGATACCCGCAGGGCTGATGGAAGCCGACAGATTGGGTATCGTTTTTCCGGTACACTCCTGGTATGCACCCCGTGTCTTGATTGATTTTCTGTCGCAGCTCCGGTTGCCGGACTGCTGCTATCGTTATGCCGTGTGTACATGCGGGGACGATATGGGGAAGGGAATGAACCGCCTGGCGGAGCATTTTCCGCTGGATGCTGCCTGGTCTGTTGCAATGCCCAATACCTACGTACCGATGTTCAATTTGGACGATGAGTCGCTTTGCCGCGAGAAGATAGAGAACGCACGGCATGCTGTCGCTTCGATTGCCGAAGATGTCATTGCACGGAAGAGGGTCTGGAATGTGCATGAGGGCAGTGCAGCCTGGCTGAAAACATATGTCGTGAATCCTTTGTTTGTCCGTTTTGTCATTGGTACAAGGAGTTTCCATGTAGATGAAGGCTGTATCTCTTGCGGAATATGCGGCAAATCTTGTCCGGTAGGTAATATCCGGTTGGTGGATGGGCATCCGGTGTGGGGAAAGCAGTGCATTCATTGTATGGCTTGTTTGCATTTTTGCCCCCGGAAAGTGATACAGTATGGAAAAGCGACACAGAAGAAGGGGAGATACCGGTTGGAAGATTATCTTTGCCGCTTCACCACTCCCACATAAATCAGCAGAATAACATTCATTACCAGTGCGTAGATAATGGCAGGTATTGCAATAATGTCATTGTTGAATACAAACGGACTACTGGCAACAGCAATTGCTTGTGCGGCATTCTGCATACCGATTTCTATAATGAGTGTACGTTGTTCTTTCCGGTTGAGGCGCATGGACTTCGATAGCACTACGCCGCCTCCCATAGCCAGCAGGATAAGAATGGAGATGCAGAGGCCCAGTTTGCCGAATTGGCCGGTGATGGTAGCATGGTGCTGTATGAAGAAGATGGTTGCCAGCAGGATAAGTGCAGGAAAGGCTGTCTTGGACAATATCTTATGAAGCCTTTCTGCCATTTGCGGACGGTAGCGCCTCGTGAGTATGCCGGCTACAATGGGAAGAAGCATTAGGACCAAGTTCTGCATGATGAGGCTGCCTACGGGGAGATGGATATCTATGTCCAGATTGCTGTCTACAAAGTGTGTGGCGAATTCCATAATCACGGGGATAGTGAACAGCGTAATAATGCTGCTGCATGCCGTCAGTGATACGGACAATGCTACGTCTCCTTTGGCTATCATGGAGAAGATGTTGGATGAGCTGCCGCCTGGCGAGCAGGCTATGAGTATGATGCCGATAAAGAACAGAGGTTCGAGATGGAAGACATGTCCTAAAGCAAATGCCAGTATCGGCAGTAGGATGATTTGGCCTGCCAGCCCGGCAATAATGGGGCGGGGGCGTTTGCGGAACAGTTTAAAGTCTTCGGTTTGTAATGTCAGTCCCAGTTCAAACATCAATAAGGTAAGAATGGGGAGGACTATCCATATTGCGTTCATAAGTCAAATCAATTTTTGAGGCTGCAAAGATAGCAAATATTGTTGTATACTTTGCCATTTTGTCAGCCTTTTGTCTGCCAAACAATCAAGCTTGTTCGTTTGGCACGGTTTTCGTAAGTTGTTTATCGCTTGTTTAAAAGCAAAATTACCATTATAACAAATGTATAACATATAAAACAAAAAGATTATGAACATTAAACCATTAGCAGACAGAGTGCTGATACTCCTGCACCTGCAGAAGAAAAGACAATTGGCGGTATCATTATTCCTGATACAGCGAAAGAGAAACCTTTGAAAGGTGAAGTTATTGCAGTAGGCAACGGAACAAAAGACGAAGAAATGGTGTTGAAGGTTGGTGACACAGTGCTGTATGGCAAGTATGCCGGTACTGAACTGGAAGTTGAAGGAACCAAGTACCTCATCATGCGTCAAAGCGATGTGCTCGCTGTTTTAGGTTAATTTGTAAATTGTAAATCGTTAAATTGTAAATATAGTTATGGCAAAAGAAATATTATTCAATATCGATGCTCGCGACCAATTGAAGAAAGGTATCGACACACTGGCAAATGCAGTAAAAGTAACGCTCGGCCCGAAAGGACGTAACGTAATCATCGAAAAGAAGTTCGGCGCTCCCCACATCACAAAGGACGGTGTAACAGTAGCCAAAGAAGTGGAACTGGCCGATGCTTACCAGAATACCGGTGCACAACTGGTTAAGGAAGTTGCTTCCAAGACAGGTGACGATGCTGGTGATGGTACAACTACCGCTACCGTATTGGCTCAGGCTATCGTAGCCGAAGGCTTGAAGAACGTAACTGCCGGTGCAAGCCCGATGGATATCAAACGCGGTATCGACAAGGCTGTTGCCAAAGTGGTTGAGTCTATCAAGAGCCAGGCCGAGATGGTAGGTGACAACTATGATAAGATTGAACAGGTAGGTACGGTATCTGCCAACAACGACCCGGTTATCGGTAAGCTGATTGCAGACGCTATGCGTAAGGTTTCCAAAGACGGTGTTATCACTATCGAAGAGGCTAAGGGTACCGATACCACTATCGGTGTAGTAGAAGGTATGCAGTTCGACCGCGGTTATCTTTCTGCTTATTTCGTTACCAACACTGAAAAGATGGAATGCGAAATGGAGAAACCGTACATCCTGATTTACGATAAGAAGATTTCCAACCTGAAAGATTTCCTGCCTATCCTCGAACCGGCTGTACAGACTGGCCGTCCTCTGTTGGTAATTGCAGAAGATGTGGATAGCGAGGCTCTGACTACATTGGTTGTAAACCGTCTGCGTTCTCAGTTGAAGATTTGTGCTGTGAAGGCTCCGGGCTTCGGCGACCGCCGCAAGGAAATGCTGGAAGACATTGCCGTATTGACAGGCGGTGTTGTAATCAGCGAAGAAAAAGGCTTGAAACTGGAACAGGCTACTATCGAAATGTTGGGTACTGCCGACAAGGTAACTGTTTCTAAAGACAATACGACTATCGTGAACGGTGCCGGTGCAAAAGAAAACATCAAGGAGCGTTGCGAACAAATCAAGGCTCAGATTGCTTCTACCAAGTCCGACTATGACAAGGAGAAATTGCAGGAACGTCTTGCCAAGTTGTCAGGCGGTGTGGCTGTTCTTTACGTAGGTGCTGCTTCCGAAGTGGAAATGAAAGAGAAGAAAGACCGTGTAGACGATGCTCTCCGCGCTACTCGTGCCGCTATCGAAGAAGGTATCGTAGCAGGTGGCGGTGTGGCTTACATCCGTGCGCTCGAAGCATTGGAAGGTTTGAAGGGTGACAATGCCGACGAAACTACCGGTATCGACATCATCAAACGTGCCATCGAAGAAGCCTTTGCGCCAGAATTGTAGCCAACGCCGGTAAGGAAGGTGCTGTTGTGGTACAGAAAGTTCCGTGAAGGCAAAGCCGACTTCGGTTACAATGCACGT
>ENA-OQCU01000471-OQCU01000471.1-human-gut-metagenome-genome-assembly--contig:-NODE-471-length-18291-cov-4.189220_pt1 | contig 18291 bp, 16 predicted proteins | sample MGYA00242504_ERZ504590 | MGnify/ENA primary metagenome ERZ504590 (study PRJEB26092, sample SAMD00036318) | human gut metagenome | host: Homo sapiens | study: EMG produced TPA metagenomics assembly of... | reverse complement strand
GTTGTTGGCGTGACTATTACTAAGAGAAACTACTTATTGCATACAGCGCTCTTGACGGTATTGATAGGAATTGTAGGCGGTTGGGCGTATTTTTCCGATAAATCCGCATCACTATTTCGGCGGTTATCCGCTGATTCCGCTTTTCTTCTTTGTTTTCGGAGTATTCATGATTAATATGACCGAAAGCTGCCGTCACCGGATGCCAGGACGAATGTTGCAGATTTATCTGCTGATGCGTGTGATGAGAATGCTGGTCTCCATGATTGTGATGCTGGTTTATTGCGTTGCAGTACGTGAGGAAGCCAGGGCGTTTTTGTTGACGTTTATAGCCAACTATCTGATATATTTGATTTATGATTCCTGGTTCTTCTTCACTTTTGAGGCGAATCGGAAACTGAAAAAGAAAAGTAACAATGAAAAGATTGCGTAACATACTGACTGTAGTTCTGCTGGCACTGGGCATGTTGCTACCCGCCACGGTGCGGGCCGAGAATACGGTGGACGTGAAGGAGATTGTCTTCGGGCATATCGGCGATTCTTACGAATGGCACATCACGACGTGGGGCGAAACTCACGTTACGATTCCTTTGCCGGTAATAGTGCATAGCTCTACCACCGGATGGCATGCCTTTCTATCCTCACGTCTGGAGGAGAACGGTGGAAGTTATGAAGGCTTTTCCATCGCTCCCGCAGGAAGCAAGTACGAAGGCAAGCTGGTGGAGTATGATGCCACCGGAAACGAAATACGCCCGTTGGACATCTCCATCACGAAGGTGACACTGGCTTTGCTCATCAACAGCGCATTGCTGCTTCTCATCATTTTGAGTGTGGCGCACTGGTATCGCAAGCACCCGCAGGGAAGTGCCGCTCCCGGTGGTTTCATCGGGTTTATGGAGATGTTTATCATGATGGTGAACGATGATATTATAAAGAGCTGTGTCGGTCCGAAGTACCGTAAATTCGCACCTTACTTGCTGACGGCCTTCTTCTTTATTTTCATCAACAACATTATGGGGCTGATTCCTTTCTTTCCCGGAGGGGCCAACGTGACGGGAAATATAGCCATTACGATGGTATTGGCCATCTGTACTTTCTTGGCCGTGAATATCTTTGGAACCAAGACTTATTGGAAAGATATCTTTTGGCCGGATGTGCCCTGGTGGCTGAAGGTACCGGTCCCCATGATGCCGTTTATCGAGTTCTTCGGTATTTTCACCAAACCGTTTGCTTTGATGATACGTCTTTTTGCCAATATGCTGGCAGGACACATGGCAATGCTGGTGCTTACCTGCCTGATATTCATCTCGGCCAGTATGGGACCTGCTTTGAACGGAACGCTGACCGTGGCATCGGTGTTGTTCAATATCTTTATGAATGCACTTGAGTTGTTGGTTGCCTTTATCCAGGCATATGTGTTCACCATGCTGTCAGCCGTGTTCATCGGTCTGGCGCAGGAAGAGCATAAGGAGAAGGCGGTGAAGTGATACGATTATTGGGAATATAAATATTAATAAAAATAACCATTTAAAAACTGAAAGTTATGTTACTATCTGTATTATTGCAAGCTGCTGCGGCAGGTGTGGGAGTTAGTAAACTGGGTGCAGCCATTGGTGCTGGTTTGGCTGTTATTGGTGCTGGTGTAGGTATTGGTAAAATCGGCGGTTCTGCTATGGAGGCCATTGCCCGCCAGCCGGAAGCATCCGGAGATATCCGTATGAACATGATTATTGCCGCTGCCTTGATTGAAGGTGTTGCTTTGTTGGCAGTAGTTGTGTGTTTATTGGTATTCTTTTTATAATGTACAATCTACCATTTACCGTTTACAATTTGTCCGTGCAGCATCACCGCGCAGCCAAATTGTAAATCGTAAATTGTCAAATAGTAAATAAAATTATGTCATTGTTATTACCCGATAGTGGTCTGCTGTTCTGGATGCTCCTTTCATTCGGTGTGGTGTTTGTGGTGCTTGCCAAGTACGGTTTTCCCGTTATCACCAAGATGGTGGAATGGTCGCAAGACCTACATCGACCAGTCTTTGGAAGTGGCACGCGAAGCAAATGCCCAGCTCTCCAAACTGAAAGAGGAGAGTGAAGCGTTGATTGCTGCTGCCAACAAAGAACAAGGACGTATTCTGCGGGAGGCGATGCATGAGCGTGACAAGATTATCGTCGAAGCACGCAAGCAGGCGGAAGCCGCCGCGCAGAAGGAGCTGGACGAAGTTAAAAAGCAGATACAGCAAGAGAAGGAAGAGGCCATCCGCGATATTCGCCGCCAGGTGGCAGTCTTGTCCGTAGATATAGCCGAGAAAATTATCCGCAAGAATCTGGACGAGAAACATGAGCAGATGGAGATGATAGACCGGATGTTGGATGAAGTGCTGGCCGCAAGTAAAAACAATTAATTCTCAAAGAAATGGATATAGGAATCGTTTCGATGCGTTATGCGAAAGCATTGATGGAATATGCCAAGAGCATGGGGGCAGAAGATACTCTGTACAAGGAGTTTTGTATGCTCGACCGTAGCTTCAGGAAACATCCCGATTTGCGCATGGCATTGGAAAACCCCATCCTGACGATACGTGAGAAGTTAACACTTATCTGTACCGCTGCTGTGGGGGATGCTCCTGCGAGCCGTGAGTTTGCGCGTTTCATGACCCTGGTGTTGAAGAACCGGCGGGAAAACTTTCTCCAGTACATCTGCCTGAGTTTTCTGGATTTGTACCGGAAAGACAAGCATATCGGTGTAGGAAAGCTGATAACAGCCGTTCCCGTCAGTCAGGAAGTGCGGGAGCGCATCCATGACAGTGCTTCCTCCCTGCTGCATGCCAGCATGGAGCTGCAGACTGAAGTGGATCCCTCCATTGAAGGTGGTTTTATCTTCGACATCAACGACTTCCGTCTGGATGCCAGTATTGCTACGCAGCTTAAGAAAGTGAAACAGCAGTTCATTGATAAGAATAGAAGAATCGTGTGATTTACGATTTGACAATTTACAATTTACTTATTTAATAGTCTTGTGATGCGTAAGTTGTAGAGGTCAAACAGTATATGATTCGGGTTCTTTCAAATAGTAAATAGTAAATTGTAAAATAGTAAATACTAAGATGTTGTCTGAAAATATAAAAGTAAGCGAAGTCTCCGATATTCTCCGCAAGCAACTGGAAGGGATTGACACCCGCGTACAGTTGGACGAGATTGGCACGGTACTGCAAGTCAGTGACGGTGTAGCCCGTATCTATGGGTTGCGCAATGCCGAAGCCAACGAGTTGTTGGAGTTCGACAACGGCATCAAGGCCATTGTGATGAACCTCGAAGAGGATAATGTGGGTGCTGTGTTGCTTGGCCCTACGGATAAAATCAAGGAAGGCTTCATTGTAAAGCGTACCAAGCGTATTGCTTCCATCATGGTGGGAGAGGGTATGCTGGGCCGTGTAATAGACCCTCTGGGTGCGCCGCTCGATGGCAAAGGACTGATAGGCGGAGAACTTTATGAAATGCCGCTGGAACGCAAGGCGCCGGGAGTTATCTTCCGTCAGCCGGTGAATCAGCCGCTACAGACCGGTCTGAAGGCTGTGGATGCCATGATACCTATTGGCCGCGGACAGCGTGAACTGATTATCGGTGACCGCCAGACCGGTAAGACGGCCATTGCCATCGATACCATCATCAACCAGCGTGCCAATTTTGAAGCTGGTGATCCGGTGTATTGTATTTATGTAGCCATTGGTCAGAAAGGTTCTACCGTTGCCTCTATCGTGAATACCCTGCACCAGTACGGTGCGATGGACTATACCATTGTGGTGGCTGCTACGGCGGGCGACCCGGCTGCATTGCAGTATTACGCTCCCTTTGCAGGGGCTGCCATCGGAGAGTATTTCCGTGATACCGGCCGTCATGCGCTGGTGGTCTATGACGACTTGTCCAAGCAGGCGGTGGCCTATCGTGAAGTGTCTCTGATTCTGCGCCGTCCATCAGGACGTGAGGCCTATCCGGGTGATATCTTCTATCTGCACTCCCGTTTGTTGGAACGTGCGGCGAAGATTATCAGCCAGGAGGAAGTGGCACGCGAGATGAACGACCTGCCGGACAGTCTGAAAGGCAAGGTGAAAGGTGGCGGTTCGCTGACTGCATTGCCCATTATCGAAACTCAGGCAGGAGACGTGTCCGCCTATATCCCAACGAATGTGATTTCAATCACTGACGGGCAGATATTCCTTGATACGAACCTCTTCAACCAGGGTAACCGTCCGGCCATTGACGTGGGTATCTCTGTGAGCCGTGTGGGTGGTAATGCCCAAGTCAAGGCTATGAAGAAGGTGGCAGGTACATTAAAGATTGACCAGGCACAGTACCGGGAGCTGGAAGCGTTTACCAAGTTCAGTGGCGATATGGACCCCGTGACGGCATTGACCATCGACAAGGGACAGAAGAATACACGCCTGCTGGTACAGCCCCAATACAGCCCGATGCCGGTAGAAAAGCAGATTGCCATTCTTTATTGCGGCACGCACGGCTTGTTGAGGAATGTTCCTTTGGACAAGGTCAGCGAGTTTGAACGCAACTTCCTTGAGTCTCTTGAGATGAACTATCGCATGGAGGTACTCGACGTTTTAAAGACGGGTGCCATCAATGACGATGTCTGCAAGAAGATTGAGGAGACAGCAGAGGCGGTTGCAAGGCAATTCATGTAATTTACGATTGGACGATTTACGATTTACGATTGGGGCTACTCTATATGGTAAGTGGTAAATCGGCTGCAAGCAAAAGTAACTTCAATCGTAAATCGTAAATAATTAAATCGTAAATAGATATATGTCTTCACTGAAAGAGGTAAAAAATAGAATAAGCTCCGTCAAGAGTACACGCCAGATAACATCGGCTATGAAGATGGTGGCATCTGCCAAACTGCATAAGGCGCAGGGGCGGATTGAGAATATGCTGCCTTATCAACGGAAGCTGAATGAGATTCTGACGAACTTTCTGCGTACGGATGCTTCCTTCGAGTCGCCCTATACCGAGAAAAGACCCGTGACGAGAGTAGCGGTTGTGGCGTTTTCGTCCAATAGTTCCTTGTGCGGTGCATTCAACTCGAATGTGGCGAAGATGCTGGAACGGGCTTTGGAAGATTACCAGTCGCTGGGCAAGGAGAATATTCTGATATATCCCGTTGGGAGAAAGATGGAGGAAGCCGTCAAGAAAATGGGATATGTGCCGCAAGGCAGCTACCAGGTGATGGCAGACAAGCCTTCGTACGTTGAAGCGTATGAGCTGGCAGAGAAGTTGATGCATGAGTTTGTGGAAAAGCAGATTGACCATGTGGAGCTGATTTACCATCACTTCAAATCGATGGGTTCGCAGGTGCTGCTCCGCGAGAATTATCTGCCCATTGACCTGACGCAAGTAGCGCAGGAGGCGGCAGAAGATGTACCGGAGGATGCCCGCAGTTTTAATAATGATTACATTGTGGAACCTTCCGTCGGCGAACTGATAGCGGAACTTCTGCCAAAAGTGTTGAGTCAGAAGATATTTACCGTGCTTCTCGATTCCAATACTTCGGAACATGCTGCCCGTATGCTAGCCATGCAGACGGCGACAGATAATGCCAACGAGTTGATTCAAGATTTGACGAAACAGTATAACAAGAGCCGTCAGCAGGCCATTACGAATGAGCTGCTCGATATTATCGGCGGTAGCTTGAAATAGTCCGGATTGCCCCGTAAAGGGCTTTCTCAGGATGGGTACAAATAAATGGAATAATAGGACAAGGATAACGAAATAAGCGTTATCTTTGTCCTATTATCATATATGGCTACTGATGAAATCCGTATCATTCTGAGAGAGAGCGGATTGGTTGAATAATAAACATATCAATGGAGAATAATCCCGAAATAGCGCTTGCATGGCAATTCATTGAAAACACAGGCACTCATCTTTTTTGACCGGCAAGGCAGGTACCGGTAAGACAACTTTCCTGCGAAAACTGAGGGCAGAGAGTCCGAAACGGATGATTGTACTTGCACCGACGGGAATTGCCGCTATCAATGCAGGCGGTGTCACCATCCACTCCTTTTTCCAAGTACCTTTCGCTCCTTATGTGCCCGAAAGCTCATTCAGCGCAGATGGCAAGGCAACCTACCGTTTTCGTTACGGGAAAGAGAAAATCAACATTATACGCAGCATAGATTTATTGGTCATCGATGAAATCAGTATGGTCCGTGCCGACTTGCTCGATTCGGTGGATGCCGTCTTGAGGCGGTTCCGCGACCGGAACAAACCCTTTGGCGGCGTGCAACTGCTGATGATTGGCGACTTACAGCAGCTGTCTCCCGTAGTGAAAGACGATGAGTGGCAGATGCTGTGCAAATACTATGACACGCCTTATTTCTTCTCCAGCCAGGCCTTGAAGCAGACGGAATATTGCACCATAGAACTAAAGAAAGTCTATCGGCAGAACGATGGGACTTTTCTTGAATTACTGAACCGCATTCGCGAAAACCGTTGTGACGGGCAAGTGCTGGAAGCCTTGAACCGCCGGTATATTCCCAATTTCGTACCAGATAAAGAAGAAGGATACATCCGCCTGGTGACCCACAATTATCAGGCCCAACGGATTAATGACCATGAGCTGGAACAACTTCCGGGACGCTCGTATGCCTTTCGTGCCAAGATTGACGGAAAGTTTCCCGAATATTCCTATCCCACGGATGAAGTACTGGAACTGAAACGCGGTGCCCAGGTAATGTTTGTGAAGAACGACATCTCCGGTGAGCACCGTTACTACAATGGCATGATTGGAGAGGTGACAGCCGTGTCGGCAGATGGAATTGAAGTGCGCAGTAAGGGAAGCGACGCTACCTTCTTACTTCAAGAGGAAGAGTGGACGAATGCCAAATACGTGCTTGATGAGGAAACCAAGGAGATTACAGAAGATATTGAAGGAACATTCCGGCAATATCCGCTGAAGCTGGCGTGGGCGATTACCATTCACAAAAGCCAGGGACTGACGTTTGAACGTGCCGTGATTGATGCCAGTGCCTCCTTTGCGCATGGGCAGACCTATGTGGCTCTGAGCCGCTGCAAGACATTGGAGGGAGTGGTGCTCAGTGCCCCGCTTTCTGCAAAGGCCGTTATCAGTGACCATGCAGTAGATACCTTCACGATGGAGGCACGGAGAAACGAGCCGGACGAGAAACGCTTCCGTTCCTTGCAGCAGACCTATTTCCTGGAACTGCTGTCGGGCCTGTTCGATTTCCAGCCCATGGAGCAGGCTTTGCGGCGGTATGTGCGGCTGATAGACGAACACTTGTACAAGCTCTTTCCCAAGCAACTCGCAGCCTGCAAGGAGGAAGTGGAACGTTTTCACGACAAAGTGACGAAAGTGGCCCAGAAGTTCGGTATCCAGTATACCCGCCTGATTGATACTGCGCAGGACTATGCAGCCGACCCGACTTTGCAGGGGCGCATACACGCTGCCGCCACTTATTTTCAAGAGCAGTTGCAACCGCTGGATGCGGTGATGGCGAGTGCGGTAACTTCTGATAATAAAGAGTTGAAGAAGAAGCTCCGGGATGCCATGGAGGAGCTGGAGGAAATGTTTGACTTGAAGACTGATTTGCTGGATTATGTGCTGGAGAATGGTTTCCATGTGGCAGAATACTTGAAGCAGAAAGCACTGCTTTCCATTGATGATTCGGCTTTGCAGAAGGGTAAAGGCAAAGGGAGAAGTGCCGCTGCCAAAGAAGGGCAGGGAAGCAGTAAGCAGGCTGATAAAGAGAAACGTCCGCGTGAGCGGAAACGCGATGCTGCGGCTGTTGAAGTACCCACGGATGTGTTGCATCCGGAACTTTACAACCGCTTGGTGGCATGGCGCAATGCAGAAGCTTCCGCGTTGGGGTTGCCCGTATACACCGTCATTCAGCAGAAGGCAATTCTGGGTATCAGCAATCTGCTCCCTTCGGATAAGGCTATGCTTGTACGCATTCCGTATTTCGGAAAGAAAGGGGCGGAGAAATATGGAGATGTGATTCTGGAGATGGTACGTGTGTATCGCAAAGAGAAAGGACTGGCAGAGCCGGAGTTGCTGTAGTCGAATCTGCTGCCATCCTCAACCTGCATCATTTACCATCCGACTGCATCATTTACCATCCGAACATCTGCTTTATTCCTTCTTCCAGCGTGCGCGGCTGATACCCCAGTTCCCGGCTTGCCTTTTCTATACTCAGCCCGCTGAAACGGGGACGTGGCGTCTTTTCATTCATCTCCTTCGTAGTGACGGGACGGATGAGCGAGCGATTCAGCCCCAATACGTCCGCTACCCGATAAGCGATGTCTGCAATGGTCAGGCACTCGCTGCCACAGAGATGATAGATACCGTTTTGCGGATGACTTATTAGCTTCTCCACTCCTTGCGACACGTCTCCCACGAAGGTGGGCGTACGCCATTGGTCGGATACGACGAACACTTCCTCATTGTTCCTTAATCTGTTTGCCACCAGTTGGAGCACATTTCCATGCTGTCCGGGCAGGGCGGCACCGTACACCACCACTACGCGCACGATGGCATAATCCCTGCAAACGGCAGCGATACGTTTCTCACCTTCCAGTTTGGTGTAGCCGTAATAATTAACGGGAGCGGGAATATCCTCCTCCGTATAGGGTCGGTCCGTATCACCACCGAAAACGAAGTCGGTGGAAAGATGGATAAAACGGCTGCCTCCCGCCTCACAGCATTCTGCCAGATGCTCCACGGCAGTAATGTTGACGGCATCCGCTTCTGCATGGTGCGTTTCGCAATAATCGGGGACGGAGAGGGCGGAGGTATTGATTACAACATCCGGCTGTACTTCCTGGAAAAGTTTTTCCACCGCCTGGCGGTTGCATATATCCGTGCGGATAAAGCGATAGTTGCCCGAATGGGGACAGATGTCGTCGTGCAGGGAACAGCCCGTTGTCTGATAAAACACGTTGTGGGACAAATCATCCAGGATGCGTCTGCCGGTAAAACCGTTGGCGCCTATCACCAGTATTTTCTTTCTTGTCATTGATTCTGTTGTTAAGTGATGGGCATCAATAGGGCACGTGTCTGCCCTGCTGTACCTCGATGCGTATGCCAAAGGATCCGTTGGCTGATTTCAGCTCGAACGCCCCTTTGAAATTGTTCTTTTCCCAAGGCAGTGCGGAAGGGTTGGGCACTTTCCAGCCGTCCTTGTCATATTCGCCGTACGTATGGATGCGCATGCCGTTCTTCAAAGTGAAACTTCCCATTTGCAGGTTGTCAGTAGAGCCCCAGAAGCCCGTCAGTCCGAAGGGATTCGAACTGAAATACCGGGAGTTGCTGAGTGAGAATATGTTCGAAAGACCTTGTGAATAAGTCACGTTCGGGTTCAACTGGAAGATGCGGCTATAGTCTTTGCTGGCATCCGGTATCTCCAAAGTGAATTTGGGAAGAGTGGGGGTGGACAGATTCATCAGCCCCATATCCAGCAGGAAGCCGTCGTAATTCTTCACGTCCGGCAGAAGCTCCTTTTCAGACGGAGACATGCCTTCGGGAGACGCTTCGCCACGTACAGCGGTACGTACCGTATCGGCAGGCATCCCACTCTGTGCGCTGACGGACGATATGCCTGCAAGTAAAATGATGATGCAGAAGAAGATTCGTTTCATAGTTCTTTGTTCACAATTTCAGTTGCTGTCTGCCGCATAGGGGCAGACTGAACAAAGATACTCGTTTCCCTCTATTTCCGGAAATATCTTTGTATTATTTCTATTTCTTTATACGAATGGTAGGGGCGAAGACGGGCGAAGTCACCCATTTCATTTTGGTGGGGTCGTAGCTCCGTTCCAGGCCTCCGTTGAGGTCGAGCCAGTCCGTCACTTTCAGTTCCAGTACCATGCCATAACCGCTTTGCGGATACATCGGGTTCATATATCCATGAAAGGAGTTACTTCTCCCGTAGCCCGAATACTGGCCGAAGGCATGTAGACGCATGTAGGGATTGATGCGGTAGGATACGGAGGCATTGTAGCCTATGTCCCATTGAGTACCTCGGGGGCATCCCTTTTGGCATACTGGGCACCGGTAATGGATGAAGGTTGGAGATGGAATAATGGGCGGCATATACCCCTCCGCTCAATTCCCAATGTCCGTCGGACTGTAATAAGTAACTCCTGCGCCAGCCTGCATGATGGAGCCCATTGCAGGATAGGTGTTATGGCTGCCGTACATCGTCAGTACGACTTCCGGCGAGAGCAGGAAATCGGCTGAAACGCTGGAAGTCCCATTCAAAGATGTTTTTCTGAAAGTGTATCTTCTTCATGTCCGTCCAGGGCAGGGGCTCCACATTGTCGGAGGGAGGGAGATGGAGATTTATCTCTTCCTGCTGTTCGCCCTGCAGACTTTGTTGGGGCTGGCTTTCATCAAGGCCCGTACGCTTGTTCTCTTTTGGAGAAAAGGGAATCTGCTCTTTCTTTACGGGAGGCCGGTTCTTTATTGTGTCTTCCGGAATCTCGCTCTGTGCATAGGCGCAGAGTGAGGAACAGATAAAAGTAATGAATAATAACTTTCTCATAAATAGTAGTTTAGTTTTAGTTTAGTTCACTATTAGTTTATATCCTATTCCCCGCACATTGACGATACGGATGCGCTCGTCTCCGGCCAGTTTATGCCGCAGTTTGGTGATGAACACATGCAGGCTGCGGGAGTTGAAGAAGCTGTCGTCTCCCCAGAGGTCGAGCAATACATTCTGGGTGTTGACCACCTGGTTACGGTTCTCGCAAAGACGTTTCAGTATCTCGGACTCGCGGTGGGAGAGTTCCACTTCCGTATCCGCGTTAGGTGAAGTCGGGGTGCTGCCTGCAAAAGCAAGTCGTTGAGTGACGGAATTGAAACGGTAGTCACCGATTTCAAAAACGGTAGTTTCTTTGGGCTTTTCCTCTGTAAAGGAGAAAGCTTTGCCTACCAGGGCCTTTATGCGGATAATGAGTTCCTGCATTCCGAAAGGCTTTTTCAGGTAGTCGTTGGCACCCAGCTCAAACCCTTCCACCACATCGTTGATGGTGGAGCGGGCGGTAAGGAACAGTACCGGGGTCTGTTTGTCGGTCTGCCGGATGCGGCGCACCATTTCAAAGCCGTCCATGCGGGGCATCATCACGTCTGCCACCAGCACGTCGGGACGGAGGTCGAAGAACTTGCGCAATCCCTCTTCACCGTCTGCTGCGGTGTGGATGATGAAGTTCTGTCCTTCCAATGTGTCCTTGATAATCATGGCGAGGGTCTGTTCGTCCTCAACCAGAAGTACAGTTATCTTTTCCATAATTGTCGCTTTTGTTACAAGTAATGTAAAGCTCCTTAACAAGTAATGTAAAGTACCCTAACAAATAATGTTATCATATCCTTATCGTAAAGGTACTTCCTTTTCCCAACTCACTCTTTACCGATACGCTGCCACCATGCTTCTCTATCATGGTCTTCACATAGAACAATCCCAGCCCATAGCCTTTCACATCGTGCAGATTACCCGTGGGTACGCGGTAGAATTTGTCGAAGATGTGCTTCTGCTTCTCGGGAGCAATACCGATACCGTGGTCGCTGACGGAGATTTCGGTCTGTTCATTCTGCCCTTCGACGGTTACCTTGCGGCAATGGATGGCCACTTCGGCTTCTCCGTGCGAATATTTGATGGCGTTGTCTATCAGGTTGCTGATGATGTTGCTGAAATGCGTACGGTCGGCAAGTACGCTCAAATCTTCCGGTTCGATGTCCACCGATATGTGGACGGAGCTTTCCGCTTTCAGCTTGTGTTGTTCGATGAGCGTTTCCAGAATATCACGTATTGCAAACTCCTCCGGGTGCAGGCGGAAAGTCCTGCGGCGTTCCATACTCATGGAAAGTATCTGTTCAACCAGTCCACTGAGGCGCTGAAGCTGTTCCTGGCAGATACGCAGGTATTTGTCGCGTTTGGCCTTTTCCTCCGCTTGGTTGAAGTTGAGCAGAGCGTCGTTGGCGGCATATGCTACGGCGATGGGGGTTTTCAGTTCGTGGGTGATGTTGTTGGTGAAATCGCTCTTCATCTCTTCCAGTGTCTTCTGTTTCAGGATGGTGCGTATCAGGAACCAGAAGGAGAAAGCGAGTACGATCAGAATAACGAATGATGTGGTGAGAATGCCCGACATCTGTCGCAAGACCAACATGCCGGCCGGTTCCATGATGAGACGGTAGCTTTGATTTGTATTGATGTCGAAAGAATAATTATATTCCACGGCTTTTGAGGTAGGCACATAGCCGGGGGTACCGATGTTTACCAATGTATCTATATAGAGAATGGTAGAGTCCCATTTGCTGCCTTTGTGAAGATGTAGCAGCCTATGGGGAAGATTGATGTTACGGTCATGCAGGAATGAAGTCAGCAGGCTGTCATAAAGCACTACGTCGGGGTCGGAAATGATGTCCAGTCCCGAATGCAGTCCGCGCTGGAGGTAGGTGGCGAGTTCCAGCATACTGTTTTGGTCGCGCAAAATCACATCCAGTCCCCCTTTGGCACTCAATGCGGATTGGGGAGAGCTGTCTGAGTCCTTGACTGCTTCTTCCAGACGCTCTCGGGCAGAATCGGCAGACATCCAACGGACTTTATCCGTTTCTCTATGCTGGTCGATGAAAAGCACACTGTCCTCTTTGGTGAGCAAAGGAACGTTCTTCCTGACACTGACTTCCACGCGGGTTGAATCGTTCGGGTGGGTCACGTAAACACTGTCTCCTTTGGGCATGAAGGTTTCGTGCAGGGTGGTGTTGTCCAAAGAATCTTCACGGGAGATGGTGGTACTGCTACGGACAAATGATTTTCCGTCATCGCTGTATCCGGCTGATACGCTGACTTCACCGTGGTTTATGTCGTCCTGCTTCATTTTATCCACGCGTATCATCATTTCGTTATAGTCGCTCATGCGCATGGCTTCGGTGATGTCCCTTTCCATTTCACTGTGCATGGTATGGTAGAGCCCCGTCAGCCAGTAGGCTTGGTAGGCGAAGATGCCGGCCAGGGAGACGATGACAAGTATGGCAATATATTTGAATGGCAGTTTCATGTTTGTTTCCGGTTACTTTTATACATACAAAGGTAAGATTAATATTGTGAACCCTATCATCCGATAAGACTAAATAACACTCCCGATAACACTGGATAACACTTGGTAAGCCGCTGATAACACAAGTTTCTGCTGATTCTGCCGTACTTTGCAGACGAAGATTTGCAGAAGAAGAATATAAACATAAATAAAAAGAAGAACATGAAACGATTCTATTTACTCCCTATTGTATGCTGTGCTTTGAGCATCAGTCTTTCGGCACAAGAGAACAACGGCACTGCAACCACCTCCGGTGCAGACGACAACCGCATCCTCAGCGCCGACAGCCTTATCACGACCGATGCCCGTCTGGACAGTCTTTATCAGACCTTGCCGGAAGTGATGATTACCGGCGAACGCCCCATCGTAAAGGCAGCGCAAGGCAAGCTGGTGTACGACCTGCCCCGCCTTATCCGGAACCTCCCCGTAGACAATGCCTACGATGCCGTGAAAGAGCTTCCCGGCGTCATCGAGATGAATGGCGGGCTGCAGTTGGCAGGCCAGGGAGTCACCGTTATCCTGGACGGCAAAGTAACCACCCTCAGCACCGAGCAGCTCTATTCCTTGCTGCGCAGCATCCCTGCCAGCCGCATAGAGAAGGCGGAAGTGATGTACAACGCCCCTGCACGCTACCAGGTGCGTGGCGCACTGATCAATATCACCTTGAAACAATCGGCAGGCGGCCCAGACTCCTGGCAAGGCGAACTCTATGCCAAGTATCGCCAGAAGCATAACGAAGGCTTTGAGGAACGCGCCAGCCTGCTCTTCAGCAAAAATAAATTCTCAGCAGATTTTCTTTACTCGCACAGCCATGGCCGGGGCTACTCTACTACCGACAAAGAGGCTGTGCACACCCTGGCAGACGGCTCGGTTCACCCCATGACAACATATGAGGTGGGCCGTGGCCGCAGCCATACCCATAATTTCAGGGTAGGGGCGGACTATAACATCGCCAAGGACCATCAGCTGAGTTTCGTCTATAACGGTGGCTATTCCACCTCCCACAACTGGACGGGCGTGACGGGCACGCAGGTGTCCACAACTCATGGCAATAGCACCGACTGGCTGCACAACGGCCGTCTGGACTATCGTACCCCTTTCGGCCTCAAAGCCGGTGCCGAACTGACCTACTACCGTTCCCCGTCCGACCAGTTGCTGCATAGCCGCATGCAGGATGAGGAACTTGACTTCTACACCGAAGATTGCCAACGCATCAACCGATGGAAATTCTTTCTGGCCCAGGAGCACAGTCTGGGAAAAGGTTGGGATTTGAATTACGGAGCCATCTATACTACCAGCATCGACAACAGCTACCAATATTATTACGACCCCGAAACCGGCGAACAACTGACCTCCTCAGATGCCTTAAGCAATATGAAGTCCCGCCGCCGCGAACAGACCTGGAATATCTATGCAGGTTTCAGCAAGAGTTTCGGCGACAAACTCGCTTTGGACGCTTCCCTGGCTGTGGAGCATTACAAGACTCCCGTCTGGAACCAGTGGGACTGGTATCCCATCGTCAACTTGAACTATATGCCGTCACCGGGACATATCCTTCAGCTCTCTCTGAGCAGCGACAAGGACTATCCCGACTACTGGGCGGTGCAGGATGCCGTCTCTTACATCGGTGGCGGATACTCTGAGCTGCATGGTAATCCGTTGCTGAAACCGGCGCAAGAGTATGAGCTTAAAATGACCTATATTTTGAAGAGCAAATACATCTTCAGCGCTTGGTTCAACCATACCAAGGACTACTCCGTACAGACGCTCTACCAATCTTCCGAACGTCTGGTTGAAATCTACAAGACACTCAATTTTGATTATCAGCAACAAGCAGGTATACAAGCCTCTATACCGTTTAAGGTGAAGAATTGGTTGAATTCTCGTCTTACCCTCATCGGCTTGTGGCATCGCGAAAAGGATGGTGATTTCTGGGATATTCCTTTCGATAGAAAGCAATGCTATGGCATTGCCCAGATGAACAATACTTTTACTCTCTCCACCAAACCCGACTTGAAGCTGACGGTGACCGGATTTGTGCATAGTAAAGCCATTCAGGGCATCTACGACCTGCCTACGTCGGGCAATGTGAATATTGCCCTGCGCTACGGCTTCGCCAAGAACAAAGCCATTCTCAACCTCTATTGCAACGATATTTTTGAGACGGGACAGATTTCTCCCCGCATCCGTTTCAAGACGCAGAATGTGACGAATCATTACTCATGCTTCCGCGAATTCGGCGTATCGTTCACCTATAAATTCGGTGGATATAAGGAGAAGCAACGGGAGGCAGTGGATACGTCGCGGTTCAAATAGATAGAAGATGCAGGTGGTCAGGTGAAAATACGGTATTCTTTTGTACTTTGCCACATCTTTCGTACTTTTGCAACTTTCAAAACATTAAAGTTGTTATTTAAAGAAAAGACTCTGTATGAAATCGGACATTGAAATAGCCCGCAGCATAGAGCTGAAGAAGATAAAGCAGGTGGCTGAAAGTGTGGATATCCCGCGTGACGAAGTAGAGAACTATGGCCGTTACATAGCCAAGATTCCTACGCATCTGATTGATGAAGAGAAAGTGAAGAAGAGCAATCTGATACTGGTGACGGCTATCACGGCTACGAAAGCGGGTATCGGTAAAACAACCGTGTCCATCGGGCTGGCATTGGGGCTGAACAAGATTGGCAAGAAAGCGATTGTGGCTTTACGCGAACCCTCGCTGGGTCCTTGCTTCGGCATGAAAGGCGGTGCTGCCGGTGGAGGATATGCCCAGGTGCTTCCCATGGAGAAGATAAACCTGCACTTTACGGGCGACTTTCACGCCATTACCTCCGCACACAACATGATTTCCGCTTTGCTCGACAATTACTTGTACCAGCATCAGGCAGACGGCTTCGGACTGAAAGAAATCATCTGGCGGCGCGTACTTGATGTGAATGACCGTTCCTTGCGGAGCATTGTCACCGGATTGGGACCGAGCACCAACGGCATTACTGAGGAGTCGGGCTTCGATATTACCCCGGCTTCCGAAATTATGGCTATTCTCTGTCTGGCAACAGACCTCGACGACCTCCGTCGCCGTATTGAAAATATTATTCTGGGATTCCGTTTCGATGGTACTCCTTTCACAGTGAAGGAGTTAGGAGTAGCCGGTGCCATTACCGTACTGTTGAAAGATGCTATCAACCCCAACTTGGTACAGACTACCGAAGGCTCTGCTGCTTTTGTTCATGGAGGACCGTTCGCAAATATTGCCCATGGTTGCAACTCCATTCTTGCCACAAAAATGGCCATGACATTCGGCGATTATGTAGTGACGGAAGCCGGTTTCGGAGCTGACCTGGGTGCGGAGAAGTTCTACAACATCAAGTGCCGCAAGAGCGGCCTACAGCCCAAGCTGACGATAATCGTTGCTACCGCACAAGGACTGAAGATGCATGGCGGTGTCAGTCTGGACCGCATCAAGGAACCCAATATGGAAGGACTGAAAGAGGGCTTCGGCAATCTGGACAAACATGTACGCAATTTGCGTTCATTCGGCCAGCAGGTCATCGTGGCATTCAACCGTTTTGCCAGTGATACGGACGAGGAGGTGGAAGCTATCCGCCGCCATTGCGAAGAAAAGCTTGAGGTAGGTTTTGCCGTGAACAACGCCTTTGCCAAAGGAGGAGAGGGAGCCGTTGACCTTGCCAATCTGGTAGTAGATACTATCGAGAACAAACCATCCGAACCGCTGACCTTCACCTACGAAGAGAGCGATTGCGTGGAACGTAAAATAGAAAAGGTAGCCTGCAACCTCTACGGGGCAAGCGTAGTGACTTACAGTCTCCACTCCCGCAAGGTTATCAAACTGATAGAGCAGATGGGTATCAGCCATTACCCCGTCTGTATCGCCAAGACGCAGTACTCCTTCTCTGCCGACCCGAAGATATACGGTGCAGTCAACAACTTTGAGTTCCACATCAAGGATATTGTGGTCAATAACGGTGCGGAAATGATTGTAGCCATCGCCGGTGAAATTCTCCGTATGCCGGGATTACCCAAGAAACCACAAGCCGAACACATTGATATTGTGGACGGAAATATAGAAGGGCTGAGCTAAACGCGCGGAGCGCGTTTAGAATTAAAAATTTAAGGCTGCGCAGTTCAAAGCGAACATTGCGCAGCCTTTAATTTTTAATTCTTAATTTTTAATTCTGTTTGCTTATTAATAAGCAAACAGCGGGTATTCTTTCATCTTCGCATTGACGTGTGCACGTACCTCTGCGATGACTTGTTCGTTGTCTACGTTGGACAGAACGGTTTCAATCATCTCGGCAATTTCGAGCATCAGGTCTTCCTTGGCACCACGGGTTGTGATGGCAGGAGTACCCAGACGGATGCCGGAAGTCTGGAAAGCCGAGCGGCTGTCAAACGGAACCATGTTCTTGTTCACGGTGATGTCGGCAGATACCAACGCCTTCTCGGCAACCTTACCGGTCAAATCGGGATATTTGCTGCGCAGGTCTACCAGCATGGAGTGGTTGTCCGTACCGCCGGAAACGATGGTGAAGCCACGGTCTATCAAGGCTTGTGCCAGGACAGCGGCGTTTTTCTTCACCTGCTTGGCATATTCTTTCCATTCCGGTTGCAGGATTTCGCCGAAGGCAACGGCTTTGGCTGCGATGACATGTTCTAGCGGACCACCTTGGATACCGGGGAATACGGCTGAATCCAGCAACTGGGACATCATCTTGATTTCTCCCTTCGGAGTTTTCTTGCCCCAGGGGTTGGGGAAGTCCTTACCCATCATGATAACGCCACCGCGAGGACCACGCAGAGTCTTGTGGGTAGTGGAGGTCACGATGTGGGCATATTTCACGGGGTTATCCAGTTCACCGGCTGCAATCAGTCCGGCAGGATGAGCCATGTCAATCATTAGGATGGCACCTATCTTGTCCGCGATTTCGCGCATGCGCTTGTAGTCCCATTCGCGGGAATAAGCAGAACCGCCGCCGATAATCATTTTGGGTTTTCTCGCGTCAGGGCAACTTCTTCCATCTGGTCATAGTCCACACGTCCGGTTTCCTGGTTCAGATTGTATTCGCAGGGAGTATAGATAATACCGGAAGTGTTGACCAGTGAACCATGGGAGAGGTGACCGCCGTGTGCAAGGTTCAGTCCCATGAATTTG
>ENA-OQCU01000469-OQCU01000469.1-human-gut-metagenome-genome-assembly--contig:-NODE-469-length-18464-cov-4.728636_pt1 | contig 18464 bp, 23 predicted proteins | sample MGYA00242504_ERZ504590 | MGnify/ENA primary metagenome ERZ504590 (study PRJEB26092, sample SAMD00036318) | human gut metagenome | host: Homo sapiens | study: EMG produced TPA metagenomics assembly of... | reverse complement strand
CCGCCTTAGCTGCAAAAGGTGATTTAGATATTGTCAAATACAGATGCAGCTTTTGCTGTAATGGTAAAGGATGTTCTGCCTGCCGGTGTAAAAGGTATTGTAACTATTGGATTCATCTGTGCATTGGTTGCTTCACTGGCTGCTTTCTTTAATTCATGTGCCACACTTTTACAGAAGACTTTACTAAACCCATGTTAAGTAACGAAAAGTGAAGCTACTTATGTTATGGTAGGACGTATCGCTACCGTAGTTGTAGTTATCCTCGGCATGGCATGGATTCCTGTAATGATGAGTCTCGGCAGCCTTTACGACTATCTGCAAGGTATACAGTCTCTCCTTGCACCTGCAATGGTAGCCGTATTTGCACTTGGTATATTCTCCAAGAAAATCACTCCGAAAGCCGGTGAAACAGCCATGATTGTAGGTTTCCTAATTGGTATGCTCCGTTTGCTGACTAATATCCTCACCAATACCGGAAAAGATGTGATGACCGGCTGGTTTTGGGAAAATACAACTTGGTTTTGGCAGACAAACTGGCTTATTTTTGAAATATGGCTACTTGTATTCCTCTTGTTGTTAATGGTTGTTGTATCATGCTTCACTCCGGCTCCAACCGCCAAACAAGTGGAAGCCATCACCTTTACCGGCAGTTACAAGGAACTTATCAGAAAGAGTTGGAACAAATGGGATGTTATTACCTCTTTAGGTGTAGTTCTGCTTTGTGCACTATTCTATGCTTATTTCTGGTAAACCATAAATTAAAGGCTGTATGCTTTGAATTATCTTGAAGAATACAGCCTGTTAATTTTAAACCGACGCTAAACCATGACCACCTATTATAACATAAACCCTAAATTCTATGTATCTGTAGACTGTATCATTTTCGGTTTTGACGAAGGAGAATTAAAAACTGCTTCTATCTAAAACGAAATTTTGAACCGGCTATGGGAAAATGGTCTTTGATGGGAGGATTCGTACAAGAAGACGAAAGTGTAGACGCTGCCGCCAAACGGGTATTGGCAGAACTGACCGGATTGGAAAATGTATATATGGAACAAGTAGGCACATTTGGCGACTTAGAGCGCGATCCGGGAGAACGAGTCATATCAGTAGCCTATTATGCTTTAGTCAATGTAAATGAATATGACAGGGAACTAGTGCAGCAGCACAATGCCCATTGGACAAAAATAGACGAACTGCCACAGCTCATTTTCGACCATCCGATCATGATTTCCAAAAGCACGTGAACTGATTGAAGCACAAAGCATCATACAATCCAATTGGTTTTAACCTGCTGCCCGAACTGTTTACCCTGACACAGTTGCAAAATCTATATGAGGCAATCTATGGCGAACCGATGGACAAGCGGAATTTCCGCAAGCGGGTAGCCGAAATGGATTTCATTGAAAAAACAGATTTGATAGACAAATCAGGTTCCCGACGAGGTGCTTATCTTTATAAATTTAATGATAAGGCCTACAGAAAAGATCCGAAATTTAAACTTTAAAATAATGTGCCGATGCAATAATTTGCCAATTGACAAATTAGCAGATTGCCACATTACCCAATTATTCATTATGTTAGAAAAATTAAAAGAAAAAGTATTCCGTGCCAATCTGGATTTGGTGAAACACGGACTAGTTATTTTTACATGGGGAAATGTTTCTGCCATCGATCGTGAAACAGGTCTGGTAGTAATCAAACCCAGTGGCGTATCATACGATGATATGAAAGCTGAAGACATGGTTGTAGTAAATCTGGACGGCAACGTGGTAGAAGGTTCTCTTCGTCCGTCTTCAGATACTCCCACCCATGTAGTTCTATATAAAGCATTCCCCGAAATAGGTGGAGTGGTACATACCCACTCCACCTATGCCACCGCCTGGGCACAAGCCGGAATGGATATTCCCAATATCGGAACGACTCATGCCGATTATTTCCATGACGCCATTCCTTGTACCGCAGATATGACAGAAGAGGAAGTAAAAGGTGCCTACGAACAGGAAACAGGCAATGTGATTGTGAAAACGTTTCAAGAACCTGAACCCTGTACATACTCCGGGAGTACTAGTAAAAAATCATGGTCCTTTTGCATGGGGAAAGATGCCAATGATGCTGTACATAATGCAGTAGTCATGGAACAGGTAGCCAAAATGGCAAGTATCGCTTTTGCCGCCAACCCTCATTTAACGATGAATTCTTTATTAATAGAAAAGCATTTCAGCCGCAAACACGGCCCCAATGCCTATTATGGACAGAAATAAGAAACAAAGAAATTAATAACCCTTTTAAAATATAACATTATGGAAAAAGCATTTGATCAGTATGAAGTATGGTTTGTAACAGGAGCACAGCTTCTGTACGGAGGTGACGCAGTTATAGCAGTAGACGCTCACTCCAATGAAATGGTAAACGGACTGAACGAATCAGGGAAACTTCCTGTAAAAGTAGTATATAAAGGAACAGCCAACTCTTCCAAAGAAGTGGAAGCAGTGTTCAAAGCAGCCAACAACGATGAAAAATGTATCGGTGTCATCACTTGGATGCACACTTTCTCCCCAGCTAAAATGTGGATTCACGGTCTGCAACAGTTAAAGAAACCACTGTTACATCTACACACTCAATTCAATAAGGAAATTCCTTGGGATACCATGGATATGGACTTCATGAATCTGAATCAATCCGCCCATGGTGACCGCGAATTCGGACATATCTGTACCCGTATGCGCATCCGCCGCAAAGTAGTGGTAGGTTACTGGAAAGACGAAGACACCCAGCACAAGATTGCCGTTTGGATGCGCGTTTGTGCAGGTTGGGCAGACTCTCAGGATATGCTGATCATCCGTTTCGGCGATCAGATGAATAATGTAGCTGTAACTGACGGTGATAAAGTGGAAGCAGAACAACGTATGGGGTATCACGTAGATTACTGTCCGGCAAGCGAACTGATGGAATACCATAAAAACATCAAGGATACAGATGTAGAGGCACTTGTAGCAACTTACTTCAACGAATACGACCACGATGCTTCATTAGAAGATAAATCAACCGAAGCTTATCAGAAAGTATGGAACGCTGCAAAAGCCGAATTAGCTCTTCGTGCCATCCTTAAAGCCAAAGGCGCCAAAGGATTCACTACTAATTTTGATGATTTGGGCCAAACAGACGGCAGCTACTTCGATCAGATACCGGGACTGGCTTCCCAGCGTCTGATGGCTGAAGGCTACGGATTCGGTGCGGAAGGTGACTGGAAATCAGCAGCTCTCTACCGTACCGTATGGGTGATGAACCAAGGACTTTCCAAAGGTTGTTCTTTCCTGGAAGATTACACATTGAACTTCGATGGTGCAAACAGTGCTATCCTGCAATCACATATGCTGGAAGTTTGTCCTCTTATCGCCGCTTCCAAACCACGTCTGGAAGTACACTTCCTAGGCATAGGTATTCGCAAGAGCCAGACAGCCCGTCTTGTATTCACTTCAAAAGTAGGCTCAGGTTGTACCGCCACTGTAGTAGACTTGGGTAACCGTTTCCGTCTGATCGTGAACGACGTAGAATGCATCGAGCCGAAACCGTTGCCCAAATTACCGGTTGCTTCCGCCCTGTGGATTCCGATGCCTAATTTCGAAGTAGGTGCAGGCGCATGGATCCTGGCAGGTGGAACACATCATTCTTGCTTCTCTTATGATCTGACAGCAGAATATTGGGAAGACTATGCTGAGATTGCAGGTATCGAAATGATCCGTATCGACAAAGATACTACCATCAGCAACTTCAAGAAAGAGCTTCGCATGAACGAAGTCTACTATATGCTGAACAAAGCACTTTGCTAATTCATCCATGAAGAGGGGATGTGTCAAGGCTAATAAGATTCTTGGCACATCCCACCTTATTTTATCATCATTATTGTTGTACCTTAAATTATAGGTTTTAATATGAAATCAGATGCAAAATCAACCATCGAAGCAGGAAAAGCTATTCTAGGCATAGAATTCGGATCAACACGAATCAAAGCTGTTTTGATTGACCAGGAAAACAAGCCATTGCCCAGGGAAGCCATAGCTGGGAAAACCAACTGGTAGACGGACTGTGGACTTACAGTGTGGAAGCTATCTGGCATGGCCTGCAAGACTGCTATGCAGATCTCCGTTCCAACGTAAAAAAGCTATATGACACAGAAATAGAAACCTTGGCGGCAATCGGTGTCAGTGCCAATGATGCATGGTTTATATAGGCATTCAATAAAGAAGAAGAAATCCTTGTACCTTTCCGTACATGGAGAAATACCAATACCGGTCCGGCAGCCGCCGCTTTATCTGAATTATTCGTATATAACATTCCTCTGAGATGGAGCATTTCTCATTTATACCAAGCTATTTTAGACAATGAAGAACACGTAAGTAACATTGACTATCTGACCACCCTTGCAGGTTTCATTCATTGGCAAATTACAGGTCAGAAAGTCCTGGGCATAGGTGATGCATCAGGAATGCTTCCCATAGACCCGGCTACCAAGAATTATTCTGCCGAAATGATAGCCAAGTTCGACAAGTTGGTAGCTCCTAAAGGATACCCTTGGAAACTGACAGATATCCTGCCCAAAGTCTTACCCGCCGGCGAGAATGCAGGGTTCCTTACCCCGGAAGGTGCCAAGAGGCTGGACGTGTCGGGCCACTTGAAAGCAGGTGTACCTGTCTGCCCTCCGGAAGGAGATGCCGGAACCGGCATGGTAGCAACCAACGCTGTCAAGCAACGCACCGGGAATGTATCAGCAGGCACTTCCTCATTTTCCATGATTGTATTGGAAAAAGAGTTGTCCAAGCCATACGAAATGATTGACATGGTTACCACTCCCGACGGAAGCCTTGTAGCTATGGTACATTGCAACAACTGCACCTCCGACCTCAATGCCTGGATCAATCTGTTCAAAGAATACCAAGAACTGCTGGGTATACCCGTAGATATGAATGAATTATATGGAAAACTTTACAATCATGCCCTCGCAGGCGATGCAGATTGCGGTGGTCTTATTTCGTATAATTATATTTCAGGTGAACCCGTGACAGGACTTGCCGACGGAAGGCCATTGTTTGTACGTTCTGCAAATGACAAATTCAACCTCGCCAACTTTATGCGTACCCATTTATACGCTTCAGTCGGAGTTCTTAAGATAGGTAATGACATTCTTTTCAATGAAGAGAAAATCAAAGTAGACAGAATCACAGGACACGGCGGATTATTCAAAACGAAAGGTGTAGGCCAGAGAATACTTGCAGCAGCTATAAACTCCCCTATTTCCGTAATGGAAACTGCCGGTGAAGGTGGCGCATGGGGAATCGCCCTGCTAGGTTCTTACCTTGTCAACAATGAAAAGAAACAATCCCTGGCAGATTTTCTGGAAGACAAAGTATTCGCCGGTGATGCCGGTATTGAAATATCGCCAACAGCCGAAGATGTAGCCGGATTCAACACATATATCGAAAACTATAAGGCAGGACTGCCTGTTGAAGAAGCAGCGACCCGATTTAAGAAGTGAGTCAAACGGGCTTAAAAAAGAGCCTCTTTACATGTTGCGGTTTACACATAAAGAGTTATCTTTGCAGATATTAAATAAAATAGCAAAGATAAACCGACTCACTAATAGCATTCAAATTATAATATTATTTTAATATGAACGAAAAGAAACTTATGAACCGTGCAGCGGACAACATCCGTATTCTGGCTGCTTCGATGGTAGAGAAAGCTAATTCAGGACACCCGGGTGGAGCTATGGGTGGCGCTGATTTTGTAAACGTGCTTTTCTCTGAGTTTTTAGTTTACGATCCTGAAAATCCGCGTTGGGAAGGGCGTGACCGTTTCTTCCTTGATCCAGGCCACATGTCACCGATGCTGTATTCCACTTTGGCACTGACCGGCAAGTTCACCATGGAAGAACTGGCACAGTTCCGCCAATGGGGCAGTCCGACTCCGGGACACCCTGAAGTGGACATCATGCGCGGTATTGAAAATACTTCCGGCCCGTTAGGACAAGGACACACTTTTGCAGTAGGTGCTGCTATCGCTGCCAAATTTCTGAAAGCCCGTCTGGGTCATGTCATGGACCAGACCATCTATGCCTATATATCCGATGGGGGTATTCAAGAAGAGATTTCTCAGGGTGCAGGCCGTCTGGCAGGTCATTTGGGGCTGGACAACTTGATCATGTTTTATGATTCAAACGACATCCAGCTGTCTACCGCTACCGATGCTGTTACCAGCGAAGATGTTGCCAAGAAATACGAAGCATGGCACTGGAAAGTAATTACCATCGACGGTAATGATCCCGATGCAATCCGCACGGCTCTGACAGAAGCGAAAGCCGTAACCGGTCAGCCCACATTAATTATCGGTAAGACCATTATGGGTAAAGGCGCACGCAAAGCGGATGATTCCAGTTATGAACGTAACTGTGCCACCCACGGTGCTCCTTTGGGAGGTGATGCTTACATCAATACAATCAAGAACTTAGGCGGCGATCCAACCAATCCTTTCCAAATCTTCCCTGAAGTAAAAGAGTTGTATGCCAAACGTGCAGAGGAACTGAAAAAAATTGTTGCAGAAAAATATGCGGCTAAAGCTGAATGGACTAAAGCTAACCCCGAACTGGCTGCTAAATTGGAACTATGGTTCTCTGGCAAAGCTCCGAAAGTAAATTGGAATGTTATCGAACAAAAAGCCGGAGATGCTACACGCAGCGCTTCTGCCAAAGTTCTCGGTGTACTGGCTACAGAAGTAGAAAACATGATCGTTTCTTCTGCCGACCTGTCAAATTCAGACAAGACCGACGGTTTCTTGAAGAAAACACATGCATTCACAAAAGACGACTTCACCGGTGCATTTCTGCAGGCAGGTGTTTCCGAATTAACCATGGCTTGCTGCTGCCTGGGTATGGCACTTCACGGAGGTGTGATTGCTGCATGCGCTACCTTCTTCGTATTCTCAGACTACATGAAACCCGCCATACGTATGGCTGCCTTGATGGAACTTCCCGTCAAATTCATCTGGACACACGACGCATTCCGTGTAGGTGAAGACGGTCCTACTCACGAACCGGTAGAACAAGAAGCACAAATCCGCCTGATGGAAAAACTGAAAAACCACAAAGGACACAATTCTATGTTGGTACTCCGTCCGGCAGATGCGGAAGAAACCACTGTGGCATGGAAATTGGCCATGGAAAATACCAGCACCCCCACCGCACTGATCTTCTCCCGCCAGAATATCGCGAATCTGCCTGCAGGAAACGACTACTCACAGGCTGCCAAAGGCGCTTATATTGTTGCAGGCTCCGATGAAAATCCGGATGTAATCCTAGTCGCTTCAGGTTCCGAAGTTTCCACTTTGGAGGCAGGTGCAGAACTTCTCCGCAAGGATGGCATAAAAATACGTATCGTATCCGCTCCTTCTGAGGGATTGTTCCGCAGCCAAAGCAAGGAATATCAAAACAGTATCATTCCCACAGGGGCTAAAGTATTCGGTCTGACTGCCGGTCTTCCTGTAAACCTTGAAGGTTTGGTAGGTGCCAACGGTAAGGTATTCGGTCTGGAATCATTCGGATTCTCCGCTCCTTACAAAGTATTGGATGAAAAGCTGGGCTTTACCGCACAGAACGTGTATAACCAAGTAAAAGAAATGCTGGCATGAAAAAAGTAGGACTGGCATCCGATCATGCAGGATTTGAACTGAAAGAGTTTGTAAAGACATGGTTAACTGAAAAAGGCTACCCATGCAAAGATTTCGGTACATACAGTACAGAAAGCTGTGACTATGCAGATTATGCCCATCCGCTTGCACTGGCTATAGAAGCCGGAGAATGCGGACCCGGAGTGGCAATTTGCGGAAGCGGTGAAGGCATCAGCATGACATTGAACAAACATCAGGGTATCCGTGCGGCACTATGCTGGATGCCCGAGATAGCCCATCTGTCACGTCAGCACAATGACGCCAATGTTCTGGTAATGCCGGGACGATTCATTGACCATGAAATGGCCGAAAAAATATTGGATGAATTCTTTAACAGCGGCTTCGAAGGCGGACGTCACCAAAAGCGCATTGAAAAGATACCTGTAAAGTAAAATTCACGCAATAATAATAAAAGTAAAAAAAGAGAGGCATTATAGCTTCTCATTTTTTTTTATTCCTATCTTTGCTTAGATTAAAATATAAAATAAAAAATATTACTATGAAGAAGATTCATTTTTTTAATGCTCCTATGTCTGCCATTCATCGCTATGGCACAGACAGATCCCAAATATCTGGCGGGAGCGATAACTATGAATGACGGTAAAGTTTCTTTCAAAACAGAGATACAGGCACCGTCTTTAACGAAAGACCAGCTATATGGCACCATGCTGAAATGGGCCACAGAACGTTTCAAGCCCGAAGGCAAGTTCAATGCACGTGTTCTTTACACCAATGAAGATGAAGGAACCATTGCAGCAGGTGGCGAAGAATATCTGGTATTCTCCTCCTCTGCATTGTCATTGGACAGAACCAGAATTTATTATCAGTTGTTTATCACCTGCGAAAACGGAAAATGTGATATCGAAATGACCCGTATCCGTTATTGGTATGATGAAGCTCGTGACGGAGGAGAAAAATACAGTGCAGAGGAATGGATTGTAGACGATATGGCTTTAAACAAATCGAAGACCAAGCTGGCTCCCATCTGCGGCAAATTCAGAAGAGAGACTATTGACTTGAAAGACACACTGTTCAAATCCATCCAAGATACATTGGGCAACAAGGTCTTGAACAACTCACAAATTGCAGTTGCTCCTGCTCCGGGCGTGACAGCTACTCCGATATCAAATGCAACAACAATCGTTACCGCCACTCCGGTAACTCCCCCTGCCCAACCGGCTGTCATCGGTGGTTCTGAGGGTAATACCGAAATAAAAGCAGCCAATAATGCAACTCCCAGCAAAGAACAAAGCATAGATGACCAAATCAAGGCATCCTCACGTATGACAATTACTGCCGGAAACGATGAACAATTCGAAATCGGTAAAGAATGCTGGGGAGGTTTCGGCCAGTTATTCGGCAAAGAAGTAGCATTCTGCGTAATCGACCAAGCCAAATCAATGGGCAATATGCTGATGGATCAGAGCGATAATTATAAAATTTCGTTCTACAAGCAAGGTAATAGCGAGCCGTGGTTGATAGTAAACTGCAAGAAACTGATGAAACAGACCGTTACCGGTGAGGAAGCAAAAAAGATGAATCCCAGTAATGACGGTCAGAAGGCATATAATATGTATGTAGGTGAAGTAATAAAATAGTCTTTTCTCCCATATATTTATACCGTGACAGTTTATTCTGATAATACATAAAACTTTTTTTAGGGGGAGATAACCTGACAACTCCCCCATAAAAAACATACAAACGATCTACCATATACTTCCCCAAAAGCACCATGACAAATACCATTCAAACATGTCTCCCCTTTAAGAATAAATAACACCGTTCCTCTATCAACCGTTTCACTTGAAACCATTTCTATAATAATCAAACCATTAGAAGAAATCATTCTTCCATTTTTTCCCTATCTTTCTCTCCTTTTTTTAAATGTTTTTAGCAAGAAAGCCGTTTTTTCTGCTCCAATCTTCCCTTTCATAACAAATAAAGAGTATCTTTGTAAACAACAATGAGACAATCATGCCTTATGACGGAACAATTACAGGACATAAAGACACTTATCGAACAGGGTGATACGGAAAGAGCCATTCATGCGCTAACTAATTTCATCCGAAACGATGCGCACGTCAACGATGAACCCTATTACTTACTGGGTAACGCCTACCGCAAAATGGGAGACTGGCAACAAGCTTTGAACAATTATCTGGAAGCCATCGAGCGTAATCCGGAAAGTCCGGCCGTTTCCGCCCGTGACATGATTATGAATATTCTGAATTTCTATAACAAAGACATGTATAATCAATAATAACTAACCCATGGCAAAGATTAAAGGTGCTATTGTAGTAGACACAGAGCGTTGCAAAGGTTGCAATCTATGTGTAGTGGCATGTCCGCTGCATGTAATCGCGCTCAATGCCAAACAAGTGAATAAAAAAGGATACACATTCGCCCACCAGGTATTAGAAGATACCTGCAATGGTTGCGCATCATGTGCCACAGTCTGTCCGGACGGATGCATCACTGTGTATAAAGTAAAACAACAATAAATGTAACAAATATGGCAGAAGAAGTCGTTTTAATGAAGGGAAATGAAGCCATAGCCCACGCCGCTATCCGTATCGGAGTAGACGGTTACTTTGGCTATCCCATCACTCCCCAATCGGAAATATTGGAAACGCTGGCCGAAGAGAAACCTTGGGAAACTACCGGTATGGTGGTGTTGCAGGCAGAAAGTGAAGTCGCAGCAATCAACATGGTATATGGCGGTGCAGCGAGCGGTAAAATGGTAATGACCTCATCCTCCAGTCCCGGCGTCAGTTTAAAGCAGGAAGGCATCTCGTACATTGCCGGTGCCGAACTCCCCTGCCTGATTGTCAATGTCATGCGCGGAGGTCCCGGATTAGGAACCATCCAACCTAGTCAGGCCGACTATTTCCAAACAGTGAAAGGCGGCGGTCACGGAGACTATCGCCTCATAGCCCTGGCTCCTGCATCAGTACAGGAAATGGCAGATTTCGTAGGTATAGCTTTTGATCTGGCTTTCAAATACCGCAATCCCGCCATTATTCTGGCAGACGGCGTTATCGGACAGATGATGGAAAAAGTAGTATTGCCCGAACAGCGCACACGCCTGACAGATGAAGAAGTCATAGCCCGTTGTCCGTGGGCCACTACCGGCAGAACCCACCACCGTACTCCCAACATCATCACCTCATTGGAACTCGATCCTGCCGAAATGGAAAAACGTAATATCCATCTTCAGAAAAAATATGCAGAAATAGAAGAAAACGAAGTACGTTTCGAAGAACTTCACTGCGAAGATGCCGAATATTTGATCGTAGCTTTCGGTTCTTGTGCCCGCATTGCCCAAAAAGCAATGGAAATGGCTCGGGAAGAAGGCATCAAAGTTGGTTTGCTCCGTCCTATTACCCTATGGCCGTTCCCGTCGAAAGCTATTGCAGCACGCGCCGCACAGGTAAAAGGTATCCTCACTGTAGAATTGAACGCCGGACAAATGGTAGAAGATGTCCGTCTGGCCGTAGAATGCAAAGTGCCTGTAGAACACTTCGGACGTCTGGGTGGTATTGTTCCCGATCCGGATGAAGTAATCACTGCACTGAAAGAGAAACTAATAAAATAAGACCGTATGAATATCGATCTGATCAGAAACATATTGAACATACTTTTCATGGCACTGGCACTAGCGGCTGTCATCACTTACTTCATGGCAAGTGACTTCAAAGTATTCATCTATGTCTGTGCAGCAGCTATTTTTCTCAAGCTGATGGAATTCTTTATGCGGTTCATGTTATAAGCAATAGGAGGAGAAACTATGACAAAAGAAGAAATCATAAAACCCGAAAACCTGGTTTATAAGAAACCGACACTGATGAATGACAATCCGATGCATTACTGCCCCGGATGCAGCCACGGTGTGGTTCACAAGTTAATAGCCGAAGTTATTGAAGAAATGGGCATGGAAGATAAGACAATCGGTGTGTCACCGGTAGGATGTGCCGTTTTTGCATACAACTATCTAGACATCGATTGGCAAGAAGCCGCCCACGGACGCGCACCAGCCGTAGCTACCGCCATCAAGCGTTTATGGCCCGGACGTCTGGTATTTACCTACCAGGGAGATGGTGACCTGGCATGTATCGGCACTGCCGAAACCATCCATGCTTTAAATCGTGGCGAAAACATTACTATCATCTTTATCAACAACGCCATTTATGGAATGACCGGTGGGCAAATGGCTCCTACCACGCTGGTTGGCATGAAGACAGCCACCTGCCCCTATGGTCGTGATGTAGCCATTCATGGCTATCCGCTGAAAATGACAGAAAATTGCCGCCACTTTGGAAGGCACCGCCTACGTTACCCGCCAGGCCGTACATACGGTTCCTGCCATCCGCAAAGCAAAAAAGGCTATCCGCAAGGCATTCGAAAACTCAATGAATGGCAAAGGATCCAATTTGGTGGAAATTGTATCGACTTGTAATTCCGGTTGGAAAATGACTCCGCAAGCATCCAATGACTGGATGGTGGAACACATGTTCCCCTTCTATCCGCTGGGTGATTTGAAAGATAAAGAATAAAAAGACAGAAACCATGAAACAGGAAATCATTATAGCAGGATTCGGCGGTCAGGGTGTGCTATCCATGGGTAAGATACTTGCCTATTCCGGACTGATGGAAGACAAGGAAGTAACCTGGATGCCGGCATACGGTCCCGAACAACGGGGAGGAACCGCTAACGTAACGGTGATTGTCAGTGATGAACGCATCTCTTCACCCATTCTCAGCCAATATGACACAGCCATCATACTGAACCAACCCTCATTGGAAAAGTTTGAAGGCAAAATCAAACCGGGTGGTATCCTCATTTATGACGGATACGGAATCATCGAGCCTCCGACACGTAAGGACATACAAATCTATCGTATTGACGCAATGGATGCCGCCAACGAAAAAGGAATGGCAAAGACCTTCAATATGATTGTCTTAGGAGGCTTGCTGAAACTGCGTCCCGTAGTATCCATTGAAAGTGTAATAAAAGCTTTACGCAAAACATTGCCCGAACGTCACCATCATCTGATACCGATGAATGAAGAAGCCATCCGAATCGGAATGGAGATTATTAAACCTCAGTAAGTTAAAATAACTCTAAACGAATAATAAAGGAAGAACTTTCCATAGCGGAAAAGCTCTTCCTTTTATTTTTATATTGTATCTTTGCCGCCGTTATGAAAAGAATATTCTCTATTATTTTTTTATTATTCCTGTGCTTCCATACTTCCTTGATGGCACAGCGGACAATGAATACCCTGAACAATCAGTTCGGTTCCTCGGCAAACGGACTGGACAGAAACCAATATGACCGTAACGGAAACCCCATAGACACGACAGCCGTAGTAGATGCCAACACTATCCCCATCGGACTGTACTCATGGAAAGTGGACAGTCGTTTTGGCAATGTCACTTATATCCCCGTAGATACCTTGCAGCACGCTTTCCAGAACTCAAATGACATGGGCGGCTACACCGGACAATACAATTACTTGGGAAATTTGGGTTCCCCCCGCCTCTCACGCATCTTTTTTGACCGTCGGGATCCCAGCCAATACTTTTTCACCGACCCATACGACTTTTGCGTACAACGTCCGGAAGATGTCATATTCACCAATACATTTTCTCCATTCACGAACCTGAGCTATTACAAAGGAGGAGGCAGCCGTGACGGAGAAGAACGCTTCAAATCCTATTTTGCCATCAATGCAAACAAAAGACTGGGGTTTGGATTCTACATAGATTACCTGTATGGCCGGGGGCTTTACCAAGATCAGTCCACAGCCTTCTTCAACGGTGGCCTGTTCTCCAGCTACCGGGGAGACAAATATGACATGCATTTCATATTCAACAACGATAACTTGAAGATGGCAGAAAACGGAGGTATCACGGACGACCGGTATATCACCAACCCGCTGGATATGGCAGAAGGCAAAAAGAATATTCCGCCAACGAAATCCCAACGCGACTGAGTCAGATATGGAATCACAACACCAGCTACCATGCCTTCCTGACACATCGTTACAACTTAGGGTTCTATAAAGAAAAACAGGACAGTGTGGATACGGACTCCGTAAAAATAACGCAGGTATTTGTTCCTGTCACAAGCTTCATACATACATTACAAGTGGACTTGAACAATCGCAAATACATCTCATACGATGACGCACAGAATCAGAAGTATTTTGAACATAACTATCTGGGGACCGACTCAATAGACAAGACGAAGCGCACATCCATCAAAAATACCATTGGCATTGCTTTACAAGAAGGATTCAACAAATGGGCGAAAGCCGGACTTACCGCCTTTTTAAGTTATGAATACCGAAACTTCGCCTTGACCGACACGACAAACATACCGGGACAGCGCATTATCAACAACTATAAGGAAAGTTCACTCTCCATTGGCGGCGAACTATCCAAAAAACAAGGAAAACTATTACATTACAATATTCTAGGAGAATTGGCCATAGCCGGTGAAGATGCAGGACAATTCAGCGTAGAAGGCAGAGGGGATCTGAATCTCCGTTTATTCGGAGATACGGTGAGACTGGATGTAAATGCATTCATCAAGAACCAGAACCCCGTATTCTATTTCAGGCATTTCCAATCCAAACATTACTGGTGGGACAACAACGATTTATCCAAAATAATGAGAACCCGACTGGAAGGAAAACTAAGTCTGAACAGATGGGGAACCCAACTGCGTGCCGGAGTGGAAAATATAAAGAACTACACTTATCTGGCCAATGCCAGCATACCGGTAAAAGACAGTGAAGGAAATGTCACCGGTTTCAAGAACAATGCAGCCGTAAGACAGCACTCCGGCAATATACAAATATTCACAGCAATGTTGCAACAAAAATTGAAAGTAGGAATATTTCATCTCGACGGTGAAGTAGCCTATCAAAAATCAAGTGAGCAAGACATTCTGCCCTTACCGGAATTGTCGGCTTACGGCAACTTGTACATGAAATTCGGTCTCGCCAAAAAAGTACTCCAGATAGAAATGGGAGCAGATGTGCGTTATTTCAGTAAATATTACGCGCCAGACTACTCCCCCGTCATCGGACAATTCTATAACCAGAATCCTGATGACAAAATCGAGATAGGAGCTTTTCCGATAGTCAACGTCTATGCCAACCTGCATTTAAAACGTACCCGCTTCTTTATTATGATGTATCACGTCAATGCCGGTTCGGGAAAATCCAATTACTTCCTGGCGCCTCACTACCCAATCAATCCGCGAATGATAAAGTTCGGCCTTTCATGGAATTTCTTTGATTGACGGTCTATATGAGAAAATATCTGAAATACATTCTGATGGGTATCCTTGCAGCAACCCTATCCTCCATCTTCTTCAAAAAGAAAACGGAGGCTGAAACCAGTCTGCCCCGCGATTATGCAGAAATAGCGGCATCGGGAATCCTGCGTGCCGTTACCGAGTACAATTCTATCAGTTTTTATGCCGACGGCGACACCGTTTCCGGTTTCCACTACGAACTGCTCCATGCTTTTGCACACAGCAAAGGACTGAAACCGGAAATCACTCCTGAAATGAGCTTTTCCAAAAGACTGGAAGGCGTACAAAAAGGAACATACGATATATTGGCCAACAGCACGGTAGTTACCACAGAATACAAAGACTCCCTGTTGTTTACCCGCCCCATTATACTGAACAAACAAGTACTGGTACAGCGTAAACCCGAAAAAGAAAACGATAGTCTGTACATTCACAGCCAGTTGGAACTAGCCCGCAAGACCCTTCATCTAGTCAAAAACTCACCTGCCATCCTGCGCATACATAATTTAAGTAACGAAATAGGCGATACCATCTATATCAAAGAAGTGGAGAAATACGGACAAGAACAATTACTGGCCATGGTAGCACATGGTGACATAGACTATGCCGTATGCGACGAGAGCATTGCCAAAGCCTCCATCAATGATTTTCCACAATTGGATATAGAAACAGCCATCAGCTTCTCACAATTCTATTCATGGGGAGTAAGCAAACATTCTCCAATATTGCTTGACAGCCTGAATTCCTGGTTAAATGACTACGTCAAGACTCCTGCATTCAAACTGTTGCGCAAGAAATATTACAATAACTGATTTTTATCCGGCTGAAATTGCAAAATAGTCCTATCTTTGCAATATAAATTGTTATTATTTTAAGCGGAATGACAAAAAAGTTATTACCATGGTTAAATTAGACAAAGTAAAATGGGGCTTCATCGGTTGCGGAGAAGTGACCGAGAAGAAAAGCGGACCAGCCTTTGCCCTGATCGAAGGTTCAGAGGTAGTGGCCGTAATGAGCCGTGACAAAGAAAAAGCTCAATCATACGCCAAAAGACACAACATTCCCCGCTGGTACTCCGATCCGCAGCAGTTAATAGGAGATGAAGATGTCAATGCTATTTATATAGCCACTCCCCCCTCTTCTCATGCCACTTTTGCCATTATGTCCATGAAGGCAGGAAAGCCCGTATACATCGAGAAACCTATGGCGGCCAGCTATGAAGACTGTGCACGCATCAACCGCATATCACAGGAAACAGGAATTCCTTGTTTCGTAGCTTATTACAGACGCTATCTTCCTTATTTCCAAAAAGTACGCCAGATGGTAGAGGACGGAGAAATAGGCAATGTCATCAACATACAGATACGTTTCGCCCAGCCTCCACGCGCTTTGGATTACAACAGTACCAACCTTCCCTGGCGTGTACAACCTGATATTGCCGGCGGCGGTTATTTCTATGATCTGGCTCCTCACCAGCTGGATTTGCTACAAGATATGTTCGGCTGCATTCTCGAAGCCCAAGGATACAAGAGCAACCGTGGCGGGTTATATCCGGCAGAAGATACGATAAGTGCCTGCTTCAAATTTGATTCCGGTCTGCCGGGATCAGGATCATGGTGTTTCGTTGCCCATGAATCGGCCAAGGAAGACCGTATAGAAATCATCGGAGACAAGGGAATGATCTGTTTCTCTGTTTTCACTTACGATCCCATCGCCCTGCATACTGAAAGAGGCCGCGAGGAGTTTCTTCCCGAAAATCCCCCTCATGTACAACTTCCGCTCATAAAAGCCGTAGTAGAACACTTGCAGGGAAAAGCTGTCTGTACCTGCGACGGCATCAGTGCGACACCCACCAACTGGGTAATGGACCGTATACTTGACAAACTCTGATTTCTGCCTATGGACATCCGTCAATTATGCCTGTTTTGTCTGTCTTTCCTTTCCGCCCTCGGTGTATATGCACAAGCGGAACAGAAGGACTCGACAGTACAGGACAACAAGGGTGTTCTCATTACATTGACCGATGGAATAGCGACAACTGTCCGTCATACCGGAAGAAAAATCAGGAAAGTGGGAAAAGAATTCAACGCGGTCGATACCACCTATATCTCGCCTAACCTCTACAATCTGGCTTTCATGCTGGAATCCAGCAGTTGGTACGAATACTATCGGTTAGGCAGTAAAGGAAACAACGGCGAACAAAGTTTGGGATTCTCCCCCAATGCCAGTTTCAAGCTGGGGGTCTATTTCGGATGGCGCTGGATATTTCTAGGATATTCTTTCGATGTAAAAGATATTTTCGGCGGACACAAGAACAAGGCCAAGAAAACCGAAATGGCACTGAATCTTTATAGTTCCAAATTTGGTGTGGATTTATATTACAGAAAGACAGGAAGCGATTTCAAGATACGTTCTTCCAGCGGATTTGATCTGAACACACCCATTAAAAATCTGAATTTCAACGGATTGCAAAGTAAAATCAAAGGACTGAACGCCTATTGGATTTTCAATTATAAAAATTCTCTTATCCGGCAGCCTATAGCCAGTCCACCAACCAGCGTAAAAGCGCGGGTTCCCTGATGGCGGGCTTTTCTTATTCCCAGCACAACATATCTTTTGATTACGAAAAGCTTCCCGGTGAAGTGAGAGCCCAACTGCATGATGCCCTGCTTTTCAAGAAAGTGAAATATTCTGATTACAGCATCAACGTGGGCTATGGCTATAACTGGGTATTTGCAAAAAACTGGGTTTCCAATCTTTCACTCTTACCGGCCATTGCCTATAAAAAATCAAAAATAGACGATACGCCTAACACCGACAATCATTGGATAAAGGATATCAATTTTGACCTGATAACACGTGCCGCCGTGGTCTATAATACCAACAAGTACTTTGTAGGTGCTTCACTGGTGATGCATACATACGATTATCGGAAAAGGAATTTCTCTCTCACTAATACATTCGGAACCGTTCGTGTATATGCAGGATTCAACTTCTGGAAAAGGAAAGAATTCCGCGATAAATAAAAATTATACCGGAAGCCTATAAAGTTCTTCCGGTATATCACAGGTTAATTATATTAGACTCACAATAAATTCTTAGAAGCGGGCGCCGACTGTCAGCAAGAGCTGATGCCGTTCATTGTCCACTTTAGTTGCCGGAAGATCTATATCGTCAAAAGCATAAAAGTTTGATTTATACATATCATATTTATATGCCAAATCCGCATAAATTACACTGCCACGGTATCCAAGACCAAACGTAAACGTATTCTTAGACTCCGTATTATTAAAATCAGTACGCGTGCTATATAAAGACAAGGCACTATAAGCATCTTTGGAAAATGCAGCCGAAGAATAATTATACCCTGCACGGATGCTAAACTCAGGTATGATCCGCGTTTCCATTCCTATAC
>ENA-OQCU01000468-OQCU01000468.1-human-gut-metagenome-genome-assembly--contig:-NODE-468-length-18470-cov-6.255792_pt1 | contig 18470 bp, 18 predicted proteins | sample MGYA00242504_ERZ504590 | MGnify/ENA primary metagenome ERZ504590 (study PRJEB26092, sample SAMD00036318) | human gut metagenome | host: Homo sapiens | study: EMG produced TPA metagenomics assembly of... | reverse complement strand
AGGACGTTATGGAACTGCGCAAGCAGACCGACTGCGGCATGATGGAGTGCAAGAAGGCTCTGACCGAGGCTGACGGCAACTTCGAGAAGGCAATCGAGATCCTGCGTGAGCGTGGTCTGGCTACCGCCGCCAAGAAGGCAAGCCGCGTGGCTGCCGAGGGCATGGTCTACGCTGATTACTGCCCCGAGTGCAAGGTGGGCGTCGTCATCGAGGTCAACGCCGAGACCGACTTCGTCGCCAAGAACGACAAGTTCGTCGCCTTCGTCAAGGAGGCCACCAAGGTCATCATGAAGCAGAACCCCGCTGATGTCGAGGCTCTGATGGCATGCAAGACCGAGAGCGGCGAGACCGTCGATGAGGCTCTGAAGAACCTCATCCTGGTCATCAAGGAGAACATCAAGGTCCGCCGTTTCGTCCGTTACGAGGGCGTCTGCTCTGCATACGTCCACGGCGGCGGCACCCACGGCATCCTGGTCAACTTCGAGACCACCAACGGCATCGAGGCTAAGGACGAGTTCGCTGCATACGGCAAGGATGTTGCCATGCAGGTCGCAGCTGCCAACCCCAGCTACGTCGATGAGGCTGCTGTCCCCGCTGAGGTCGTCGCCAAGGAGAAGGAGATTCTCCTCGCTCAGATGGCCAACGACCCGAAGAACGCCAACAAGCCCGACGCTGTCAAGCAGAAGATGATCGAGGGCAAGATCAAGAAGTACTTCAAGGAGAACTGCCTGGTCGATCAGGAGTTCGTCAAGGACGGCGACATGACCGTCGGTCAGTACACTGCCAAGGTCGCAAAGGATCTGGGCGGCGACATCAAGGTCATCAAGTTCACCCACTTCGTCAAGGGCGAGGGCCTGGAGAAGCGTTCTGACGACTTCGCTGCTGAAGTCGCAAGCATGGTGAAGTAAGCCAGCTTCTACTGCTTAAAGCATACGAGAGCCGCAGTGCCTGTAACAGGGCGCTGCGGCTCTTTTTGTTTGTATTTGCGCGGCAAATGTGCTATGATAAGGGCTATATAAAAGAGGAGAGAAGAAATCATGAAGATCGAACCCAGAACATTCACCCTGCCCAGCGGGGAAGTGCTGACGGTGCGCAGCTTGTGCGCTGAGGATGCTGAGGCGCTGAATGCATTCCGCTATGCGACCTACAGCGAGACCTATTTTATGGCCCGCTACCCGGAAGAAGGGGTGAGTCTGGAAGCGATGGGGAATCGGCTGTGGGAGCTTTTGCCGGAGAAAAGCTGGTGGGGGAGTTTGGTGTTGCACAGGTGCGGCCGCACATCAAATACCGCCATCGTGCCGTAATGGGCATCTCTGTGCTAAAGGAGTATTGGGGCTGCGGTCTGGGCAGCTACCTGATGCAGCTGGCCATTGACCAGACCCGGGCCAACGGCTTCGAGCAGTTGGAGCTGGGGGTGTACAGCGATAACAGCCGCGCCATCCATCTCTATGAAAAGTTTGGCTTTGAGCGCTATGGCATCCAGCCCCGGGCCTTTAAGCTGAAGGACGGCACCTACCGGGATGAGATCATCATGGTGAAGATGTTGTAACAGGAACAGAACAAAAAACGCCGCCGACGGTTCGGAAGCCGTCAGCGGCGCTTTGCTTATTCAGTCAACAGCGGTCAATGGATCAGGCCTTGGCCTCGCTGTTGTGCTCCGCCTTCTTGTAGGCGGAGAAGGAGTGGAACACGATGTTCAGGCCCAGAACGATCAGCAGGACAGCCAGGATGAGCTGCAGGCCGTTGGCGATGAACACAGCGCCCCAAGTGGTCTCACCGGCAGGGATGGCGACAGCAGCAGCATTGCTGATGGCCTTGACCATAGCGATAAGGCGCTGCACCAGAGCAGTGAAGGTGACGCAGAGCATGATGACCAGCGGGGGGAAGAGCATCTTGTTGCTGCGGCCGGTGACCTTCAGGAAGACGCACAGGGTAGCGAGGACCAGAGCGCTCAGCAGCTGGTTTGCAGAACCGAACAGGGGCCAGATGTTGGCGTAGCCGATCTTGGTCAGGATGAAGCCGAACACCAGAGTGAGGAAGGTGGAGAAGTAGACGTTGCAGAGCAGCTTGCGCCAGCCCTCAGCGTGCTCCATGTCGTCCACGCTGAACAGCTCCTGGAAGCTCATGCGGCCGATACGGGCCACGGCATCCAGGCTGGTCAGAGCCAGTGCGGAAACGCACATGGTCATAAAGACGGTAGCGGCATAAGCGGGGACACCGAACATCTCAAAGAAACCGGCAACGCCGCGGCTGAAGATCTGGAAGGGAGTGCCAGCGGCGGGGGTGCCGTCAGCAGCGGCAGCAGCACCGGCGACGCAGAGGGCCAGAACAGCCAGCAGGCTCTCGAGGATCATGGCGCCATAGCCGACCTTCAGCATATCCTTCTCGTTCTCGACGGTCTTGGAGGAAGTGCCGGAAGAGACGAGGCCGTGGAAGCCGGAGACAGCACCGCAGGCCACGGTGACGAACAGGATGGGGAACATGGTACCCAGCTTCTCGTTGGTGAAGCCGGTGAAGACGGGCAGGTTCATGGTGGGATGAGCGACCAGCAGGCCGACCACAGCGCCGATGATCATGGCCACGAACATGAAGGTGGTCATGTGGTCACGGGGCTGCTTCAGCAGCCACATGGGCAGGACAGCGGCAAAGAAGATGTAGACGAAGGTGATGTAGCTCCATGCAGCCTTGCCCAGAATGAGGGGCAGGTTCGCGCCGATGACGAAGGAAAGCACGATGAAGACGATGCTGATGACGCTCTCTTTCCAGCCGGAGAAGTTGAACTTCTTCTGGATGAGGCCGAAGACGACAGCGAAGACCATGAACATGATGGAGACCATACCGGCAGCGCCGTTGGTCTGAGCAGCCTCCGCCAGAGCACCGTCGGCGCCGAAGGCGTTGAAGGTACCGGCCACCATGTCAGCAAACGCTGCAATGACGATGCCGCAGAACAGCCAGCAGAACAGCAGGAACAGCTTGCGGCCGGTCTTGCCGATGTACTTCTCGATGAGCATGCCCATGCTCTTGCCGTCGTTCTTGACGGAAGCGTACAGAGCGCCGAAGTCGGTGACAGCGCCGAAGAAGATGCCGCCCAGCAGCACCCACAGCAGGACAGGCAGCCAGCCGAAAGCAGCAGCCTGGATAGCACCGGTGACAGGGCCTGCACCGGCAATGGAGCTGAACTGATGTGCAAACACGGTCCAGCCGTTGGTGGGGACATAGTCACGGCCATCCTCGTGGACGACTGCGGGGGTCTTGGCAGTGGGGTCGATGCCCCACTTGTTGGCCAGCCAGCGGCCATACAGCGTATAAGCGCCGAACAGACACACGGCTGCGATCAAAACGATGACCAGCGTATTCATTTCTTTATACCTCTTTCCTTTCTTTCACACCGGCAACCGGCAATGTGCCAGACAGAGCGGCTGTGCCCAAAAGCAGGGCAGGCGAAACGGCCCGGAGGGGTGAAAAAAGCCTCCGTCCTCATGAAAGATAGAGACACAAAGATGCATCCCATCTTCCTCGAAGACGAAGGCCAAACGGTGCATCTGCACCGGTCGTTCTCCGCGGTACCACTTCGTTTGCTGCTTTCGGGAGCAGCCGCTTGCGCGTACAGGCGTTCCTGCCGCCGATACGCCGCCCTGTAACGTGGGCTGAACGGCCATGCACTACTGCCGCAAGCGGGTTCGCACAGGCTGCTCGCAGGTGAGGGCTGATCGCACTGTGCTGCCGTCTTGCACCGGAATGGCGGCTCTCTGAGCGCAGGGAATGCGAAAAGTCATGTCCTGTTCATTGCATTTGCCGAATGATTGTGTATACTTTAGTCCTGATTTCATAACTTGTCAATATATTTTGGGCAAGTTAGGAGACTGTGCCATTTTTGCGGGGGAGAAACTAAGAAAATTTAGGCGATTTTTGTTCAGATGTGAGATGAATAAAACTGAATGCCTCCACAGGTGAAATCTGCTAAACCCCCGGAAAGAAAGACCGAACACTTGACTTTTACACTTTCAAGTGCTAAAGTTACAGAGTGATAGAAAGACCCCTGCCGCACCCTGCGGCACTTTGCCCTAAAGGAGGCAGCTATGGCGGACAAGAACCCCAGAAGAAACCCCACCACCGACGCACTGTTCGACGCGATCCTGAGTCTTGAGACGCGGGAGGAGTGCTACAACTTCTTCGAAGACCTCTGCACGGTCAAGGAGATCTCCGATATGGCCCAGCGTCTGGAAGCGGCCAAGCTCCTGCTCGGCGGCAGCACCTACGACCAGATCGTAAAGGCCGTGGAGATCAGCACCGCCACCATCAGCCGCATCAACCGCTGCATCCAGTACGGCTCCGGCGGCTACCGCGACACCATCGAGAAGGTACAGAAGAGCGCAAAGCCGGAGTGACATCCGGGCGGCGAGGCACATAGGATGGACTGCGCCCGATTCCTATTATAGAAAGGAAGGTCCTTCTTATGGCTGATACCACCAACTGCACCCCCTGCGTTTCCTGCGGCTGCCCCGCGCTGCCGAGAGTTTCCCTCGACCAGGCCGTCGTCGACCTGATGGAGAGCATCGCTCTGCAGGAGTCGGCCCTGAGCCACATCCTCTGCGCCGAGAGCCAGAAGATGAAAGCCGCCCTCAGCATGGAGGAGCTGGACCTGTGCAAGCTGCTGGAAGTCAACGACTCCGCCACCAACATGGTCCACGCCGTGGCGAACCTTGAGCTGGTGCTGAAAGAGAAGCTGGAATTCATCGCCAACAACCTCTACTACCCCTCGACGGGGAACTGCACCATCACCGAGAGCTGATGTCAAAATGCGACTGCCCGCCCGCAATGGGTGGGCGGTTTTTGCTTTCCGGGGCGGGGCTGCCTAAAAATATGTATAAAAGTCGGAAAAGTGTTTTGTTGGAATTGCTGAATATCGAAATCTGTGCTATACTATATAATGTTTATCCAAAGAGAAAGGGGAACCTGACCTTGCTGCACTACGATGCGATCCTGTTTGACGTGGACGGTACGCTCATCGATTCCGCCCCCGGCATTCTCAATACACTGGAAGAAGTTTTCAGCTCCATGGGCGTTGACGTCGCCCGGAGCGACCTTGGCCGCTACATCGGCCCGCCCCTCCGCAAGAGCTTCGGCGAGCATTTCTCCGACCCTGCAAAAATCGAGGAGGCCACGAAGCGCTACCGCGTGAGCTACGCCGCCAAGGGCTGCCACGAGGGCGATGTCTACCCCGGCGTGGTGGAGATGCTGGGCCGTCTCAAGGCTGCTGGCCTGACCCTCTGCACGGCCACCTGCAAGCCCACCGACGTTGTGAGGCCCATCCTCGAAGAGCAGGGCCTTGCGCCTTACTTCTCCTTCGTGGGCGGCGCGTCCATGGATGAGAGCCGCGACAACAAGACCGACGTCATCCGCCACGTCCTCGCCCAGCCCGTTATGCAGGGCAAGCGGGTGCTGATGGTGGGCGACCGCCGGGACGATATGCAGGGCGCTGTGAACTGCGGCCTGGACGCCGCCGCTGTGCTCTACGGCTACGGCGGCAGGGAAGAGGTCGCCCCCTTTGCGCCGGTCTTTATGGCCGCTGACTGCAAAGAGCTGACGGACTGGGCTCTCCGCCCGGCGGACGAGCTTTCCCATTCCTGAAACGAGAGGGACTGAATCTATGAGTCGAAAACAACAACAAAACGAAACCATGACTCCCATGCAGCATCGGGCCGTTCTGGTCTGCATCCTCTGCGTGCTGGCGGTGCTGCTGACCTTCGGCATCACCACCACCCTCCTCAAAAAGGAGGAGCCTGCCCCCTCTGTCTCGGAGCCTGCAGAGGGACCCGCTGCCCCCGGCGAAGACCTGTCGGGCCACTACCAGATCGACAACGCCTCCACCGCTCTGCTGACGGAGACCGCCGACGCCGGCACGGACTATCTGAACGACACCCTTTTTCTGGGCGACTCCAACACCGTCCGCCTCTATAACAACGGCCTCATCTCCCTGCAGCAGTTCTGCGCCAAAGAGGGCATCGGCACCCAGGTCGCGCTCAGCGAGGGCATCGTTACCTTTAAGAAAGATTCCAACCACTACACCATCCCTCAGGCGGTGGCCATGATGAAGCCCCGCCGTGTGGTCATGACCTTCGGCACCAACGACACCGGGATGGAAGTCTCGGACTTCATCGCCCACTACACGGCCCTCATCCAGGCCATCCAGCAGAGCTATCCCTACACCGACATCATCGTCAACACGGTGCCGCCGGTCCCGGTCGACCACTCCAACTACCCCCACATGGACCAGGCCAAGATCGACGACTTCAACATGGCCCTTCTGGATCTGTGCGAGCAGCTGGGCGTCCGCTTCCTCAACTCCGCCGAGGCCCTCAAGGGCAGCGACGGCTACGGCATCGCGGACTACTACACCAGCGGCGACATCCACCTCAAGAGCGCCGGCCTCAAGGCAGTGCTGAACTATCTCCGCACCCACGCCCTGCAGACCGAGGACCGCCGCCCCGACACCAACAACATCCCCACCCGCACCATGGAGTATGTCTCCAACCCCAGCTCCGCCGTGGCCGCTCCCAGCTCGGAGGCTGTCAGCTCCAGCGAGAGTCAGGCCGAGAGCGCCAGCAGCTCGGAGAGCTCTTCCAGCGAGAGCACCAGCGAGGGCAAAAAGTTCGAGGCCCGCTACCGTGTGGACAAGAACGGCGGCGGCACTCTGAGCGTCGGCAATGACACCGGCAACAGCTCTGTGACCTACACCGTCACCGACCCCGATAAATCCATCACCGTGACCGCTGTCCCGGCGGAGGGCCACGTCTTCGTCAAGTGGAGCGACGGCCTCACCAGCAAGACCCGCACCGACACCGACTTCAAGCAGAATCTGGACGTCACGGCAGTCTTCGGCACGGCCTCCGTCCACATCACCAGCGAGGGCAAGGGCGCTGTGGGCAGCTCCTACACCTTCAAGGCTGCCTTGAGCGGCAAGTACGCCAAGACCGAGAACCTGCGCTGGTACGCCAACGGTCAGGAGGTCACGCAGGCCGCCGGCAAGTCCAGCATCACGGTGGTGGTGGACAGCTCCATGGCCAACGCTTCTTATAAGATCCACGCCGTCGTCACCTACAACGACTGCAAGGTGAGCAGCAACACCCTGACCATCACCATCGGCAGCGGTGTGACCAGCGAGTCCGGCTCCACCAGCAGTTCGTCCTCGTCCCATGCCGGTTCTTCCGGCAGTACATCCTCTTCGTCTGCAAGTTCGGGCAGCTCTTCCCACAGCACCAGCAGTTCGTCGTCCGGCAGCTCCAAGGCAGAGCCGGAGTCCGAAAGCAAGGCCGAGTCTAAGGCTGAGTCTAAGGCCGAGGGCGAAGCAGAATCCAAGGCTGAGAGCAAAGCAGAGCCCAAGGCCGAAACCAAGCCGGAAGCCTCCGCCAGCAAGGAAGCCGAAAGCAAGGCAGAATGACGCCCCGCACCTTCCTCTGCGCAGCCGCATAGGCTGAGCCGAGAGGAGGCGAGCGGATGTTCCGTGAAGAAATGCAAGTCCTCGGCCTGCCCGGCGCAGAAGATGTGACCGACGGCAGCGTGGACTACTACGACATGGATTGGGAAAACGTCGAGAACGGCGTGACGGAGGAGCAGATGGCAAAGTGCATCGCAAAAGAGTGCGCCTGCACGCCACACTGCAAGTGCAGCGGGAACCTGCCGGACCAGTCTGACGACGAAGCCTATGAAATGACGTTGGAATGATAAAAAATACGAGAAGCCAGCTCTGCCGGGCGGGGCTGGCTTCTCGCTGTTCTCAAACCGCACCGCAGCCGCGCCCGCTCAAGGCGGCAGGCGGCTCGAAACATGATAGAGAAGGGAAAGAAACATGGCAAAATATTATTGCATCCTCTTCGATGCAGACAATACGCTTCTGGACTTTGATGCCGCCGAGAACAAGGCGCTGGCTGAGACGCTGGTGGAATACGGCATCGAGCCGGACGCCGGGACAGTGCAGACCTACCGGGACATCAACTCGGAGCTCTGGCGTCAGCTGGAAAAGGGCCAGATACGCCGCGACAAGCTGATGGGGGAGCGATTCACTCGCTTCCTCAAGGCCATCAACGCAGCCGGTGACGGCGTGGAGATGAACCGCTGCTACCTCGACCACCTGTCCTCCCACCCTGACCTGATGACCCCCAATGTGCCGGACGTCCTCGGGGAGCTTTCCGAGGTGGCGACGCTGGCCGTCGTGACCAACGGCTTCGAGAAGGTGCAGAGCCGCCGGGTGGCAGAATCCGGCATCGGGGCCTACCTTGAGGACGTCTTCGTCTCCGAGAAGCTGGACAGCGAGAAACCCAGCCGCCGCATCTTCGACTCCGCCCTCCGCGCTCTGGGCGTGGAGAACCGGGAGCACGTCCTGGTGGTGGGCGACAGCCTCACCAGCGACATTCAGGGCGGCGTGAACGCGGGCCTCGACACCTGCTGGTTCAACCCCGGCCACGCCGAGAACCCGGGCAAGGTGAGCCCCACCTACGAGATCGCCTCGCTGGAAGAGCTCTACCCGCTGGTGATGGAGCCGGAAGAGCTGGCGAACCTCGGCCTCAAGCACCGCCGTCATCAGCTGTAACGGCGGGAATGTCCCCATCCACCCTACTGGAAAAGAACACGGAAGAACGATATGCTGATTCATTTGGAAAAACTCGGAAAGAGCTTTGGCGAGAAAGTCGTCCTGCACGACGTGAGCGCCAGTGTGGAAAAAGAAGACCGCATCGGCATCGTGGGCCAGAACGGCGCAGGCAAGACGACCCTGCTCAAAATTCTGACCGGCGTCTACACCGACTATGACGGCGAGTTCAGCGTGACCCACGGCGTGACGCTGGGCTATCTGGAGCAGAACGCAAAGCTCGATGTCACGCTGGATATTTACGGGGAGATGCGCTCTTCCTTCGCCCCTGTGCTGGACGCCATGGCCCAGATGCAGATCTTGGAAAAGAAGATGGCGGCCTCTCCCGACGACGCCGCCCTTCTCGAAAAGCACGACGAACTGCAGAACATCATCGACGCCGCCGACGGCTACAACATGGACGTCAACATCAAGAAGGTGTTGTCCGGCATGGGCTTTGCACAGGATACCTGGAGCAAGAACGTGGGCGTCCTCTCCGGCGGTGAGCTGACCCGTCTCCGTCTGGCCAAGCTCCTCCTCGAGAAGCCGGACGTCCTCATTCTGGACGAGCCCACCAACCATCTGGACTTCGCCACCATGGAGTGGCTGGAAAACTACCTCAAGGGCTACTCCGGTGCCGTTCTGGTGGTCAGCCACGACCGCTATTTCCTCGACAACGTCTGTACCAAAATTTGGGAAGTCTCCTTCCAGACCATGACCACCTATAAGGGCAACTTCTCGGCCTATCTGCCCCAGAAGGAAGCCGCCGACGCCCTGCGCCAGAAGCAGCACGACGCCGACGTGGCGCTGGCCGAAAAATTACAGGACTACATCGACCGCAACCTCGTCCGCGCCTCCACCACCAAGATGGCCCAGAGCCGCCGCAGGCAGCTGGAAAAGCTGGAGATCACCGAGGCCCCTCAGGACGAGACCAACCAGCTCAAGTTCCGCTTCGAATACGACGTGGAGCCGTGGAATGAGCTGGTGCTGCTCAAGAACCTGACCATTCAGATCGGCGGCCGCACCCTGCTGGAGCCCTTCACCTATACGGTCTGCCGCGGCCAGCGGCTCATCATCGCCGGCCCCAACGGCGCAGGCAAATCCACCCTGATGCAGGTGCTGGACGGCAAGCGCCGCCCCTCCGGCGGCATGGTGCGCCTTGGCACCGGCGCACGGCCCAGCATCTTCGCCCAGCAGCAGAACCGCATCGGCGCGGGCCGCGTCATCGACGTCATCTGGAACAAGTACCCCCGGATGACCGAGCTGGAAGTCCGCAGCCATCTGGCAAAGCTGGGCTTCCGGGGCGAGACGGTCTTCAAGCCCTGCGAGGCCCTGTCCGGCGGCGAGCTGGCCCGGCTGCGCTTTGCAGAGATCGTGCTGGAACGCCCGAACCTGCTGTTCCTGGACGAGCCTACCAACCATCTGGACATCTACACCCGCGAGAACCTGACCGAGGCGCTGATGGCCTACACTGGCACGCTGCTCCTCGTCACCCATGACCGCCACCTGATGAACAGTCTGGCCTGCCCCATCCTCTACCTTGAGGACGGCAAGGCGGTCATCTACCCCAGCTATGACGCCCTGATGGGCCGCGCCGCTCCCGCCCCCGTGGCCGAGAAGAGCAGCGAACCCGCCAAGGCGGGCTACGGCAAAGAGCAGCGCCGCCGACGGGCCGAGCTGCGCGCCAAGATCAAAGCCTGCGAGGACGAGATGGAAGCCTGCGGAGCCCGCGAGGTGGAGCTGGAAAATGAGATAAACTCGCCGGAGGTCTACAACGACCCCCAGCTTTTGCGGGAAAAGAGCGACGAGCTCAGCGACCTGCGCTTCCATCAGGAAGAGCTGTTTGCCGCGTGGGAAGCCGCTGTCGAAGAGCAGGAGCAGTACGAGCAGACCGCCGGCGGCGAAGAATAAACGATGCAGCAAAGGGGGAGAGCCGATGGCAAACCGAAACCATGACCCGAAGAAAACACACGAGATCGCACTTTCCGGCCTGCTGTTCGCGCTGGCGATGGCGCTTTCCTTCATCGAAGGCACACTGGTCATCCCGGGCCTTGCGCCGGGCATGAAGCTGGGCCTTGCGAATATCGTGGTGATGTATGCACTGTTCTTCATGGGGGCGCGGCAGGCGCTCTATCTCGACCTGCTCAAGGCGCTGTTCGTCTTTCTCGTCTCCGGCTGGACGGCAGGCTTCCTCTCGCTCTGCGGCGGACTGCTGTCCCTGCTGGTGATGTGGGTGCTCTACTATAAGCTCCCGTTCCGGCCCACATGGTTCATCCTGTCGGTCTGCGGCGCACTGTCCCACAACATCGGCCAGCTGCTTGGCGCGGGGCTCATCCTGTCCTCGGCCATGTCGCTGTACTACGCGCCGGTGATGCTGGTGCTGGGTCTTGTCATGGGCGCCCTCACGTCGCTGACCCTTCGGGCCATCCTGCCCGCACTGGGCAGACTGGGCTACAACACCCGGGAAAAGCGCTGAACGGTTGCATCTGCAAACATTTTTCGCTATAATAAAATGATAGATTTGATATGACCCTACAAAAAAGCCGCCCTTATGGATGACTCGCATCCGAGGGACGGCTGGGAGGTTTTGTACTATGTCTGAAAAAGTTACGGTCAAGGTGGAGCGGAGCGTCCTCCACCTTCCGGCCATCGCCCTGCGCGGGCTGGTGGTCTTCCCCAACAATCTGCTCCACTTCGAGGTGGGCCGCGAGAAGAGCATCGCCGCCGTGGAGTGGGCCGTCAGCAACAACTCTGACGTCTTCCTCGTGGCACAGAAAGAGATGAAGGTCGAAGATCCCAAGGCCGCCGACCTCTATACTTACGGCGTCGTGGCCGAGGTCAAGCAGGTGATGCGGGTGTCGGACGACCTCGTCCGCATCCTGGTCGAAGGCAAATACCGCGCCAGACTCTCCGAGATGGAGGACGACGGCAGCTTCCTGCTGGCCACCGTCCGCCCGGCCCCGGTCAGGATGGCGAAGCCCGAGGAGCTGCCGGAGGCGGACGTCCTCGTCCGCAACGTCAAAAAGAGCTTTGACGACCTGCTGGCTCTGAACCCCCACATCGGCAAGGACGTGGTGTTTGCCATCACCACCAGCACCGACGCCGCTTTCCTGTCCGAGTACATCCCGGCCAACCTCCTGTTCCGCTTCGAGGATAAACAGGCCATTCTGGACGAAGGCACCCTGATGGGCCGTCTGCATCTGCTCATCGAGAAGATGCACCGGGAGCGCCGGATGCTCGAGATCGATAAGGAGATCGCCCAGAAGGTAGACGAGGCGATGGACAAGAACCAGCGCGACTACTACCTCCACGAGCAGCTTCACATGATCAGCGAGGAGCTGGGCGAGGACGACGATACCACCGCCGAGGCTGAGGAGTACCGCCGGAAGATCACGGCCCTCCATCTGGACGAGGACCGGGAAAAGAAGCTTCTCAAAGAGGTGGACCGCCTCTCCAAGATGCAGAGCAGCAATCAGGAAGGCACGGTCATCCGCACCTATCTGGACACCTGCCTCGACCTGCCCTGGAACACCTTCACCGAGGACGATCTGGACATCGCCAAGGCCCAGCGGGTGCTGGACCGGGACCACTACGGCCTGAAGAAGGTCAAGGACCGCATCCTCGAGGTGCTGGCCGTCCGCAAGCTGGCCCCCGATGTGAAGGGCCAGATCATCTGCCTCGTCGGCCCTCCGGGTGTCGGCAAGACCAGCATCGCCCGCTCCATCGCCGAGAGCCTGAACCGCAAGTATGTCCGCATCAGCCTCGGCGGCGTGCGGGATGAGGCCGAAATCCGCGGCCACCGCCGCACCTACATCGGCGCGATGCCCGGCAAGATCATCAACGCCATGATCTCTGCCAAAAGCTCGAACCCCCTGATGCTTCTGGACGAGATCGACAAGCTGGCAGGCGACTTCCGGGGCGACCCGGCGGCCGCTCTGCTGGAAGCCCTCGACCCCGAGCAGAACAGCACCTTCAACGACCATTTCATCGATATGCCGTTTGATTTGAGCCATGTGCTCTTCATCACCACGGCCAACGACCTCAGCGCCATCCCCGGCCCGCTGCGCGACCGCATGGACGTCATCGAGTTGCCCAGCTACACCCGGGTGGAAAAGTACAACATCGCCCGGAAGCATCTGGTCCCCAAACAGCTGGGCTCCTGCGGCCTGACCGGCAAAGTCACCTTCTCCCAGAGCGCCCTCTACGGCATCATCGACGGCTACACCCGTGAGGCCGGCGTCCGTAATCTGGAGCGCACCATCACCAGCGTCCTGCGCAAGTGCGCCCGGAAAATTGCTTCCGGCGAGGCGGAGAATGTCTCCGTCACCGGCACCAGCCTCGAAAAGCTGCTGGGACCCCGCATGGTCAAGCCCGAGTTCCTCAACCGCACCAACGCCATCGGCATCGCCAACGGTCTGGCATGGACCAGCATCGGCGGCGAGACCCTGCCTATCGAGGTGCAGGTCATCGACAACGGCAGCGGCAAGATCACCGTCACCGGTTCTCTGGGCGACGTGATGAAGGAGAGCGCCCAGCTGGCCATCACCTATGCCCGCGTCCATGCCGCAGAGTACGGCATCGACTCCGAGCGCCTCAAGAAGTGCGATCTGCACATCCACGCCCCGGAGGGCGCAGTCCCCAAAGACGGCCCCTCTGCCGGCGTCACCCTGACCACGGCCCTCATCTCCTGCCTGTCCGGCATCCCGGTGCGGGGCGATGTGGCCATGACCGGCGAGATCACCCTCCACGGCAATGTGCTGCCCATCGGCGGCCTCCGCGAGAAGAGCATGGCCGCTTACCGCGAGGGGATGAAGACCGTCCTCATCCCGAAGGACAACCTGTCCGATCTGTACGAGGTGGACGACGAGGTCAAGAAGAACATCGAGTTCCTGCCCATGTCCAACCTGTCGCAGGTCCTCGCCGCAGCCCTCCTCAAGCCCAAGACGGTGTCTGCGGGCCACTCCCGCACCAGGAAGGTAAAGCCCGCTGAGGCTGCGGCCCTGCCGCAGACGGCTGAAAAGCCGCAGCCGGGCGCGGTCTGCTGAGGGAAAAGAACTCCTTCCACCGCTGACGCGGTCCCCCTCCCTCAAGGAGGGAGGCTTTGGCATACCGGAAAGCTTTTCCTCTTCGCTAGAGGCTCCCTCACTGAGGGAGCTGGCATCGCGTAAGCGATGACTGAAGGAGTTGGGATAGATGGCATTTATCAAAGAAAGGAAAGCTCCATGAACTATAACAAAGCGGATTTCATTGCAAGCTATGGCATTTCCAGCCAGCTGCCCGAGAGCGACCGCCCGGAGCTGAGCTTCTCCGGCCGCTCCAACGTGGGCAAATCCAGCCTCATCAATAAGCTCTGCAACCGCAAGAATCTCGCCCGCGTGTCCAGCACGCCGGGCAAGACGGCTACCATCAACTTCTACGCGGTGGATGACTGCTACTTCGTGGACCTGCCCGGCTACGGCTATGCCAAGGTGAGCAACGCCGACCGTGAGCGCTGGGACGACCTCATCAACAGCTACTTCGAGGCTCAGCGCCACCACACTCTGCTGGTCCAGCTCATCGACTGCCGTCACGCCCCCAGCGCCGATGACATCCAGATGCTGCATTATCTCCACTACCACAACATTCCCTTCGTCGTGGCCTTGACCAAGGCCGACAAGCTCAAGAAGAGCCAGCTGGCCCAGACGCAGGAGGAGTTCGAAAAGCTCTGCCTGCCCTACGGCTGCCAGAAGGTGGTGCTGACCAGCGGCGAGAGCGGCTACGGCATCCCGGAGCTGCAGGCTGTGCTGAACGCAGCCGTCGCCGCCGAGTACGAGGCAAACGCAGAGGACGCGGAGTAACGCAATGGCTTACAACGAATTTGCTTATTTTTACGATGAGTTCAACGGCGAGGCCGACTACGAGGCCCTGTATGCCCACATCAAAAAAGAGCTGGAAGCCCACGGTATCCATGACGGCATCCTCGCAGACCTGGGCTGCGGGACAGGAGAGCTGACCCTGATGCTCACGCAGGCGGGCTACGATATGATCGGCATCGACCAGTCGGAGGAGATGCTCTGCGTCGTCCGGGACAAGGCCGAGCAGCTTGGCCTTTCCGGCGGCCTGCTTCTTTTGCGGCAGGACCTGCTCAAGCTCGACCTCTACGGCACCATCCGGGGTGCGGTGTCCACCTTCGACACCTTCAACCACATCCCGGACCTGGACAAAGCCATCGCCAACGCCGGCTTCTTTATGGAAAAGGGCGGTGTGCTCCTGTTCGATATGAACACGCCCTATAAGCACCAGAACGTGCTGGGCGAAAACGTCTTTACGTTTGAAGAAGAGGACGCCTCCTGCGTCTGGCGCAACCATTACAGCGCCGCCGACCGCCGGGTGGAGATCAGCGTGGACATCGACTACCGCGAGACGGGGGAGCACTTCCACGAGCAGTTCTACGAGTACACCTACGACCTCGACACCATCCGCGCCGCTCTGGAAAAGCACGGCTTTGCGCTGGAAAGTGTCTGCGACGGCGAGAGCTTTGGCCCTCTGACCGACGAGAGCGAGCGCTATTTCTTCTGCGCAGTCAAACAGTATACCCAACTGGAGGAACAATAATATGTCGAATCTTATCCGCGGCATTTCTGAAAACGGCGGTGTCGTGTTCTGCGGCGTGGACTCCACTGAGATCGTCCGCACGGCAGAAAAGCTGCATACCACCAGTGCCACCTGCAGCGCAGCCCTTGGCCGTCTGCTCACCGGTGTCTCCCTGATGGGTGCGATGCTCAAGGATGATGGCGACTCCATCACCCTGCGCGTGTCCGGCGGCGGCCCGGCTGGCGTCGTCATCGCCTGCACCGACGCACACGGCAACGTCAAAGGCTGCATCGACCACCCGTTGGTCGAGCTTCCCGCAAAGGAGAACGGACATCTGGACGTGGGCGGCGCAGTCGGCAAAGACGGCGTTCTGACCGTCATCCGGGACAACAAGCTCCAGAAGGAGCCGACGGTGGGTCAGGTACCGCTGGTGTCCGGCGAGATCGCTGAGGACATCACCAGCTACTACGCCTACAGCGAGCAGATCCCCACGGTCTGTGCGCTGGGCGTTCTGGTGGACAAGGATCTGTCCATCGCCTGCGCCGGCGGCTATCTGCTGCAGCTCCTGCCCGGCGCGACCGATGCCGAGATCACCCGTCTGGAGCAGAACATCGCCGCCATGCCTTCCGTCACCGAGATGCTCCGGGCAGGGAAGACCCCGCAGGATATGATGGAGCTGGCAATGGCGGGCTTCGACCCGCAGGTCCTCGATACCCGCGAGGTGAAGTATCAGTGCGACTGCAGCGAGGAGCGCACGAAGGATATGCTCCTCAGCCTTGGCCGCAAAGAGCTGGTAAAGCTCCGGGACGAAGACCCGAAGTGTGAGGTGGTCTGCCACTTCTGCCACACGAAGTATGAGTTCGACCTGAACGAGCTTCTGGCCGAGACGACCCCGGAAGAGAAGTAACAAAAATCCATAATTATAAATCGCCGCATGGCCGGAGCAGATGTGCTCGGGGCTGTGCGGCGTTTTCATTTGCAGATGTCGGCGGTGATGGTGTAGACGACCCGGTAATGGAGGGCGTTTTCTTCGACGGAGACGTCCTCTTTGCGGGCCAGAAGCTCAAAATCAGGCCAATTTTGCTGTAAAGCTTGTTTACTTTGCAGCCTTGCAAGGGCCAGAGCCTGCTCTTCGGTCCGCTCCAAATCAGTGGAGACTTTGTAATAATATGTCGTTTCTTCGATAAAAAACAGGGACGGGAAGCCCGAAGAGTTCTGGCTGGCAGTGTCGGACGACGGCTGCGGCCTCTGCCTCGCCTGGAGCAGGATGCAGTGAGGGCAGAGCGATCGCATGGCCGTCCCAGAACAGCGTCCGATGCACGGCCTGCTGCCCTGTGAGCTGTTCGATGGGCAGCGTCAGGGCAGTATCCTGCTCGTTTTCCCACTCGAACTGCGCCCGGACGCTGCCCGCCGCAGGCTGAAAGATGAGCGTTCCGTCCCGTTCGGCGCGGGCTGTCCCGATGAGGCCCTGACCGGCTTCTACGGCCTGGCCGGGGACGACGAGCATCGTCCCGCTGACGAGGTTGGTGCGAACGACCGTGCCGGACACCCTGGCCCGGAGGCCGTGGAGCGTCCCGGCAGCGATGTCCGGCACCGGTTTCGCCGCAGCCGCTTCCGCCACCAGCTTTCCCTTCATAAAGTTGAGGCTGGCCCAGGAAAACTCACCGCTCTGGAGCAGGGCGTATTCTCCGGCGGTGAGCTTTTCCTGTGTGACGGCATTTCCCGGGAAAAGCCCTGCCTCCCACAGGACGACGGCGGCCCGCGCCTGCTGGCCGGGCGTCAGGCCCACCGGTTCGACGAACCAGACAAAGCCCTGCAGCCAGAGCAGCAGAGGGAGAAAGACAAGGCATCCGGCCCAGAGCCCCCGCCGCCGGAGAAGGGGACGGATGCAAAAGAAAAGACCCTGCCGTTTTTGGATGCGCAGCCGCACCCGCCGTCTGCGGGCCAGAGCGGCCAGTTTCCGATAATGCCATGCGGCGCACCGGGCCGAGAACCCGCCGGGCCGGGGAACGATGTCGGAGAGGTGCAGCCCGCCTGCGGCCGCAGCAGTCAGCAGACCTTCGGCATCGCCGTTCTGCGCCGCAAAGGTGACGCCTGCCCAGAGCTGAGTCCATTCCATGGTAGAAAGCTCCTATTCCTTTGAAAAATCGGTCCGCAAGATCTGCCCCCGCAGGGTGAGCCTCCGGGCGGAGAGTGTCTCTATCTTCAAATCGTCGCCGTAGACCGTCAGAGTGCCGCGCCCCAGCTCGAGGCAGAGCTTGCCTTCTTCGTAGGAGCGGATGCGCCGGAACTGCTCGATCTCCATCCTTCTGCCGCTCAGGTAGACCGAAGCCCGTCCGTAGAAGTCCCCGGGCGGCTGACGGAACATCCGCCGGAACCAGCCGCGCAGGGAATGTGTTTGCTTTCGTTTTCTTCCCACGCTGCTCCCTCCCGCCATGCAAACCGCTGCCAATTACCACATATATATGGAAATGGAGGGTGCGCGTATGATTCAGAAAGAGAAAATCCGGAGCACGGGGTATTTTTTGATGGCGCTGACTGCGGGTCTGCTGCCGTTTGCCGCGCCGGATGCCTGCGCACAGGCCCTGCGGGAGGGGCTGGCGCTCTGCGGCGGCTCGCTGCTGCTTTCGCTGTTCCCATTCCTCATCGTGTCCACGCTGCTCATCCAATGCCCGGCGGCGGATGTGCTGGGACTGCCGTTCTGCCCGGCGGCAAGACTCATCGGGGTCCGCGCTCCGGCGGCTGGGCGGGTGCTGCTCATCGGCTCTCTGGGCGGCTTTGCCCCCGCAGCAAGTGCCGCCGCCGGGGCCGTCCGCTCCGGGCAGCTCACCGCGCGGGAGGCCGATGCGCTCCTCCCGGCCTGTGTCTGTTCCGGCCCGTCCTTTGTGATACTGGCTGTCGGGCAGTCCATGCTGGGCAGTGCAGAGCTGGGTGTCCTGCTGTTCCTTGCACAGGTGGCGGCGGGCTATCTGTCCGCCGCGCTTCTGGCGCGGCTGGGAGGGACGCTTGGGTCAATGGCGCACCCCGCTGTCCCGACCGCTTCGCAGCCTCTCCGGCTGGACGGCATCATCGCGCAGGCGTCCCAGACCTACCTCAAGCTCTGCGGCTTCGTCCTGTTTTTCCGGATGCTGGCCGCAGGAGCGGGGGAAGTGCTGCCCTCGGGTGCAGGCGTTTTCTGCGCGATGCTTTTAGAGGTCTGCTCCGGCTGTTGACCTGGCTGCGAAAAGCGGTCGGTTCGCCAGTATGCTGTGCTGCGCGGCGCTGAGCGTGC
>ENA-OQCU01000467-OQCU01000467.1-human-gut-metagenome-genome-assembly--contig:-NODE-467-length-18480-cov-4.488966_pt1 | contig 18480 bp, 25 predicted proteins | sample MGYA00242504_ERZ504590 | MGnify/ENA primary metagenome ERZ504590 (study PRJEB26092, sample SAMD00036318) | human gut metagenome | host: Homo sapiens | study: EMG produced TPA metagenomics assembly of... | reverse complement strand
TTTATTGGTTAATAATTTATTGAATTTGCACATTTTTTGTCAATATATTTTTTCTGGATAAAATGTTAAATTGTCAACTGCAGCACCATTTTTGCCGCAAGTGCCAGCATCCATGCCTTGGCATTCGCAAGGCCTTCTGAAGTATTGCTAAACTCGAATGCCCCATTACTTAATTCTCTTCATCTGACATCGATTGCCCTAATATAATGAGTTTCACTGCCTATATCGCATCCTGCTATAAGCATGTCATCCGTAATGAAGGAGAGTTTATCATTCTTAGCAAACTTACCATTTGTTTCCAAGTCTCGCCAGGTATAGGATCTCAGTTCTTTTTTAATCACCTCTATTTTCCTGATCAATTCTTCTTTTGACAGAAGCTTTATTGCCTGATTTTCTACATTTACTTGCCTTTTTTGTTCTTCTTGCTTTAAGCCAACTTATCTCTCGTAGCCTAGCCTTATATGTGATTTCTGTTCGTCGTACCAGAGATTTGCTTACAGCTTCCTTCAGATTCTACCTCACGGTAGACACCCTTGCTGTTCGGCTATACACTTCCCACTATCTAGGAGTGTTCGGGATTTGCACCCGTTAGAGCGCGCCCATGGCGCGCAAACTTAAAAATCCGCTATACTCACCTATCGTATAGCGGATTAATAAAACATTATTCAATTTTCATCTTATTTTTATTGCTCTAAGCTATTGTGCCATTTGCAATGTCGTTCTTTGCAAATAAATATGTAATAACCGGCATAAGAATGGCTGAAATAATTGCTTTGACAATATTACCAACACCAAGCTGTGCTGTAACGGCATATGTAACCATACTTACAATGAATCCCAGGGCTGCAAGTGCAAAAATAAGCACCAAACCAATCTTTTTTGTGTGCGAAAAGCAAAATACCGATAGAAACAGTTATGATAATCTGTAGTATAACGCTAATGAAACACAGTACGACATATATCGAACCTAATCCTAAAGTAGCTCCTACGACTGAAGCACCCAGTGCAACGACAATCCCGACAATTGTTGCAAGAATATTCAGCACAAAAATAATCCATAACCATACGTTTAAACCTGTTGAAAGCTTATTGTTTTCCATAATTATCCTCCTTTAGTAATCCCAATTTTTTTCAACATATTCATTATAATGTACCTGAAAAATATTTCAATAGTAAAATGTTTATTTTGTACTTTTTCATCCCGGCCGCAAAAAATTGTCATTGATTTAAATAACAGATGCATTTACAATATAGCTATTATGAAAAAATTATTTGTAAAATATGTCTCACAAAACATACTCGGCATGGTGGGTATGTCATTATATATACTTGCCGACACCTTCTTTATATCAAAGGCGGTCGGCTCAAACGGTATCACCGCGCTCAACCTGGTGCTGCCTGTATACAATTTGATTTTTGCCATAGGCGCAATGATTGGAGTCGGCTCCGCTATCAGATATGTCGTAGAGAAAAATAAGGGCGATACATCCAGCGAGAGCTATTTTTTTCATGCTCTGCTGTGGTGTATTATAATAAGCGTTATATTCATATTGATTGGTATTTTCATCCCGGACAGGCTCGTAGGGCTGCTCGGCGGAGATTCGGCAATTATAAATACCGGTAAAAACTATACACGTATTTTCATGCTTTTTTACACCGTTTTTCATGTGCAACTATGTGTGCAACGCTTTCGTAAGAAATGATGGCGCACCATCCATTGCCATGTGCGCCACACTTTTCAGCAGCCTTTTTAATATTGTTTTTGATTACATACTCATGTTCCCGCTTGGACTTGGTATGGAGGGAGCCGCTTTAGCTACCGCTATTTCACCGATTATAGGCATCCTGATATGCTGTATTCATTTCTGCTCAGACAAATGCTCCGTAAAGCTTAAGCCGACGGTTCCATCTGTCAAGAGACTCTTTTACTCCTGCCAGGTTGGTGTTTCTTCCTTTGTTGCTGAGATATCATCAGGTGTCATAACTATTGTCTTCAATATGATTATCCTGAGGCTTGCAGGAAATATCGGCGTGGCAGCATACGGTGTGGTTGCCAATACATCACTGGTCGCTGTAGCTTTGTTCAACGGAATAGCACAGGGTTCACAGCCTCTTATCAGCGACTATTACGGCAGAGGACTTAGAAAAAAATGTAGGCTCGATACTCAGGATGGCTGTTGTTTCGTCTCTCTTAATTGCTGCACTGCTCATTTTGTTCATATGCACCTTTGCACCTTTTGTGACATCTGTTTTCAACAGCGAGCACGATGCCAGGCTTGCTTCGTATGCCGAGAGCGGACTGCGCCTTTACTTTACAGGCTTTATTTTTGCCGGAATCAATATAGTAGGTTCTGCTATCCTAAGTGCCGTTGAGTCCGTAAAATATGCATTCGCGGCATCTATCATGCGTGGTTTTATCGCTATAAGCATTTTCGCATTCGCACTTTCAGCCGCCTTTGGCATGACAGGTGTGTGGCTTGCTTTTTCCGGCGGCTGAAATTTGTGACTATGTTTAATTATTGTTAGAGGACTAAGACAGCTCAAGTTGTAAATATTGGGGTATAATTGTCGTGCATACTTATTTCCCATATGATATACTAATGCTCAAGAAAAACCTATTCCAATTGTAAGATATAATGAAAAGAGGAGGGCTTGTATATGGCAAAAATAGAGAGAATTATCAATAAAGATTTTGACCAGTTACTTTCCACGATTGAAGACGGAATAATAAATGGCAGTGTGTCAGCATCTCTGGAGGATGCCAGTGACTTTCGAAGCCAAAATGCGCGTTGCAGCGTCAGGGTATTTGAACGCTTCAGCTATACCGGTGGTAACAGGGTAAGTCTCAATGTTACACTTTTTCAAAATGGCGAGGAGCCTGTTCACCTTTCCGCAATTACGGCAGGTGGAAGCCAGGCTGTTTTTTTCAAGCTTAATACTTTTGGGGAAGAGGCATTTCTTGATAAATTGATTGAATTGCTTGATTAAAATAGACAAATTTTTTTCAAAAGTATTCTTTATGTTGGAAATCAAACATACAAGTTGTTTTTATAACGCTATTATTCTATCAGAAACATAAAAACTACTGATGGAGGAAAAAAATATGTTTTGTTTTCAATGTGAACAAACGGCCGGATGCACCGGCTGTACCGGAAATACAGGTGTCTGCGGAAAAAAGGCAGATACTGCACAGCTACAGGATGAATTGACAGGCGCACTGATTGGTCTGGCGAGAGCTGTCGATGACACATCAGCTGTTTCAAAAAAGACCTGGCAGACCATTATCGAGGGCTTATTTACCACAATTACAAATGTAAGCTTTGATAATGCAGCAATTGAAGATATGATACAAAGGGTCAGAGCAGAAAAAGCCTCTCTGGTTGGCGACTGTAATAAATGTCAGTCTCCTTGTGGACGAACTGACGAATATGATATGCAACAGCTATGGAATGCTGATGAAGATATCCGTTCCCTGAAGTCACTTATTCTCTTTGGTATTCGCGGAATGGCTGCATATGCCTATCATGCATATGTCCTGAATTTTGAAGATCCCGAGGTAAATCAGTTTTTCTGTGAAGCCTTGTTCAGGATTGGTTACGCAGAAAGTATGGATGAGCTGCTTCAAACAGTTCTCAAGGTAGGTGAAATCAATCTAAAGTGCATGGCACTTCTAGACAAGGCAAATACACAAACCTATGGAACACCGGAGCCAACAGATGTTACGCTTACGGTGGAAAAGGGACCTTTTATCGTAGTAACCGGACACGATTTAAAGGACCTGCAGCTTTTTGCTTGAACAGACAAATGGAAAGGGAATCAATATCTACACTCATGGTGAAATGCTCCCTGCCCATGCCTATCCACTCTTAAAGAAATTCCCTCACTTGAAAGGAAATTTCGGAACTGCATGGCAGAATCAGCAAAAGAATTTGATCATATTCCTGCTCCTAATTCTCTACACCACAAATTGTCTGATGCCTCCAAAAATGCAGCTACATCGACAGAGTGTTCACAACAGAAGTGGTTGCCTTCCCGGGTACTGTTCATATCGATGAACAGAAGGATTTCACTCCTGTTATTGAAAAAGGCACTTGAACTCGGTGGTTACAAGGAGGATCAGACCTTCACAGGCATAAATGGCGGCACACAGGTAACAACCGGTTTTGGTCATTCAGCAACCTGTCCATGCCGGATACGGTAATAGAGGCGTAAAATCAGGAGCTATCCGTCATTTCTTCCTGGTTGCCGGCTGTGATGGTGCCAAACCGGGCAGAAATTACTATACAGAATTTGTAAAACAGACGCCTCCTGACAGTATTGTCCTGACTCTGGCATGTGGAAAATTTCGTTTCAACGATCTAAATCTCGGAGAAATTGGTGGTCTTCCGCGACTGATGGATATGGGACAGTGTAATGACGCTTATGGCGCGATACAGGTTGCAATAGCACTTGCGGATGCATTTGGATGTTCAGTAAACGAGCTTCCGCTTTCCTTTGTACTCTCCTGGTATGAACAGAAAGCAGTCTGCATCCTCTTAACACTGTTACATCTTGGTATAAAAAATATCCGTCTCGGTCCTTCTCTACCGGCGTTCCTTTCTCCTAACATTCTGAACTTTCTGGTAGAAAACTATGGGATTGCACCTATTACCACACCGGAGGAAGACATCAAAGTGCTGTTGAAACAATAATATGTATTTTTTCCGATGTTCTAATACACTAATAGGGAACTCCAAAAAACACAGGATATAGCGCCTTTGCTATATCATGTGTTTTAAATTAACTTTAAATTAATTTGCAATCATTAGGGTAATCTAAGCTAATTCTCCCCATACATCTCCGGCCGCCTGTCCCTGAACAGCCCCCAGCTCTTTCTCTCACTCTCCAGCTCATCCAGATCAAAACTGTGGAGTATGAAGCCCTCCGATACTCTGTCCATCTGCTCAACAACCTCTCCGGTCGCATCTGTGATAAACGAAGAACCATAAAATGTCAGTGCAGAGCTCTGGTTTCCGTTTTCCGCACACGGTACAACCTCCTCTGTGCCTATCCTGTTTGCCGCCACAACCGGCATCAGATTGCAGGCTGCATGCCCGGTCATACACCTTCTCCAGTGCGGCATGCTGTCACATTCCAGTATCGGCTCGCTGCCTATGGCTGTAGGGTAAAAAAGTATCTCCGCGCCCTTTAAAGCCATGCCTCTTGCCGTTTCAGGGAACCACTGATCCCAGCATATGCCGACTCCAATGGTTGCATATCTCGTCTTAAAAGCTTTAAAGCCTGTATTTCCCGGTGTGAAGTAAAACTTTTCCTGATAATAATGATCATCCGGGATATGTGTCTTTCGGTATATTCCAAGCACCTCTCCATCGGCATCTATCACCGCCACTGAATTGAAGAGTTGTCTGCCCTCTCCAGCCTCATAAAAGCTCACGGGAATCACTACGCCAAGCTCCTTTGCAAGTGCCTTCATGCTCTGCACCGCATCATTTTCAGAAAGCGGCTTTGCATAGTCATAATAATCGTACCGCCTCTCCTGACAGAAATACTGTCTCTCAAAAAGCTCCGAAGGAAGTATTATATGCGCTCCGGCCCCTGCTGCAGCCCTTATAAGCTTTGCTGCTTTTTCAATATTTTCTTTTACGTCACGGCTGCAGCTCATCTGGATTGCAGCAATTGTAACCTCTCTCATACTATTCACCTTTCTCATCCTGAATTAAATTACTGCGGTATCTGCTGTGTGATACAGTGTATATTTCCCCCGCCGACAATTATGTCACGCGCATATATCGGATACACTTTTCTTCCATCAAAAAGGCTTCCGATTGCCTTAAGCGCAGGCTCATCCATCACATCACCAAACTGAGGAATGAGCACACCGCCGTTTGTGATGTAAAAATTCACATAGCTTGCCGCTAAGCGTTCTCCTGCCTCGCGCTCATCCTCACCCTCCTCAAAGGTGAATCCTGAAAGCTCATATTCTGTGATACACACCGGATTCTTTGGAATGCAAACCTTGTGAACCTCAACTTTTTCTACCCCTCGCATCAGTTTCATTTTCCAATATTTCAAGGTCCGCTGAGGACATCTGATACTGTGGGTCATCCATGTCATCAGTCCACGCAAGCACCACATGCCCCGGGCTTGTAAATGCACATACGTTGTCGACATGCTCGTTGGTTTCATCATTGTATATTCCATAAGGAATCCAGATAATTTTTTCGGCACCGAGATAATCCTTTAATTTCTGTTCTATTTCAGACTTCGATAATTCCGGATTTCTGCCCTTGCTTAGCAGACAGCTTTCCGTCACTATCACAGTTTTCTCTCCGTCTGTGTGGATGGCTCCACCCTCTAAGACAAACGGATGCGCATCATACATGTCGTATCCGGCTTTGTTGCAAAATAAAGCCGCTACTCTGTCATCCTTTGTCCAGTCTGCGTACAGTCCGTCCACCTTGCCGCCCCAGGCATTAAAACACCAGTCAATTCCTCTGACAGCGCCATCCTCATTTTTCACGAAGGTCGGCCCCACATCTCTGGCCCAGGCATCATCTGACTCCATTTGTATATATTTCACCGGGAAATTTTCCTGATAATTTTTCTGCTTTCTGACAGCTTCCACAACAGACCTTGCATTGTCTATCACATCTGCCTCAGCGAGCACATATGCCTGCTCAGACTCTGCTATTGCACATATCACCTCCGCAAAAGCCTCTCTTGCCCTCCCGGCACCGTAAATCCATGAGCCCGGGCGCTTTGGCCAGATGATGATAGTACCCTTGTGGGGAGCATACTCTGCCGGCATATAAAAGCCGTCTGCTCTAGGACAGCCTGCATTTAAAATCTTCATATTCGAATCTCCTGATAACCTTACAATCGTTATTTTCATCCATTACTGCAATGTCCGGAAGCGGCATGCCGTTAAAGGTATTATTTTTGACCATCGAGTAGATTGCCATATCGCAAAAGCACAGCCTGTCGCCGGTTTTTATCTCTCTGTCAAATGAATAATCCCCTATCACATCACCTGCCAGACAGGTACATGAGGACAATCTGTAGGTATACTCCTTCTCACCCGGCTCGCCACTGTCCATAAGCGGCGGACGGTACGGCATCTCAAGCACATCCGGCATATGGCAGGCTGCGGATGTATCCAGAATGAGTATCTTTATGCCATTGTTTTCAACTATATCAAGCACCGTTGTCTCCAGATATCCTGCATCAAGCGCAACCGCCTCTCCCGGCTCCAGATAGATTTCCAGCTCGTATTTGTCACGCATATGCATAATGCATTTTTCAAGCCTTTCAATGTCATAGTCTGCCCTTGTGATGTGGTGTCCGCCTCCCATATTGAGCCACTTTAGACCATACAGTAAATCTCCGAATTTCTCCTCTACCGCTGCAAGAGTCGTTTCGAGCGCATCCGAATCCTGTTCACAGAGCGTATGAAAATGAAAGCCCTCTATACGTGATAAATCAAGCCCGTTTTTAATAGCCTTATCGAGTGCCTCTCTCGTTATCCCAAGCCTTGAGCCCGGTGCACATGGATCATATATCTCATGCCCCTCCTGTGTGGAGCACTCAGGGTTTATTCTGAGCCCGACACTTATTTTTTTATCAGCCTTTTCTATTTTATCCCTGTGAAGCAGATACTGCGATACGGAATTAAATACAATATGGTCACATATTTCTACCAGCTCATCCATCTCCTGCGGCAAAAAAGCGGGACAGAATACATGGTTTTCCTTTCCCATTTCTTCATGTGCAAGGCGGGCCTCAAAAAGCCCGCTTGCAGTTGTCCCGCTTAGATATCTGCCGATAAGAGGATATTCATAAAATGCGCTGAATGCCTTCTGTGCCAGAAGAATCCTTGCACCTGTCCTTTGCATGACACCGTTTAATATCAAAAGATTTTCAGTTAATTTTCCCTCGTCTATCACATAACAGGGAGTTCTTAATTCATTTATCTTCATACCGGCCTCCGGACTAATCCATATGTACTGACTCATCCTCAGTCTTGTAACAATCCACAGGAACCGGATTCTCCACTACCTGCCAAGGCAGTCCGAACTTATTAAGAGCCTCCATGTATGGATCCGGATCCATCTCCTCAAGGTTGAACACTCCCGGCTTCTTCCAAAGTCCCTTTACCACCATCATGGCTCCAATCATTGCCGGCACACCTGTGGTATAAGAAATTGCCTGCGACTCAACCTCCTTGTAGCACTCCTGATGGTCACATACATTATAGATGTAGATTGACTTTTCCTTTCCATCCTTGACACCTGTAAAAATACATCCGATATTTGTCTTTCCGACTGTACGAGGTCCCAAGGATGCAGGGTCAGGAAGCAGCTCCTTAAGCACCTGTATTGGCACTATTTCCTTTCCGTCCACCATGATCGGGTCTGTCCTTAACATGCCTACATCCTCAAGACACTTCATGTGCGTGAGGTAGCTCTGTCCAAAAGTCATGAAGAATCTGATTCTCTTTATTCCCGGAATGTTTTTGGCGAGCGACTCAATCTCCTCGTGGTGAAGCAGATACATATCCTTTTCTCCGACCTGATCAAAATTGTACTGCGCTCTCCACTCCATAGGCTTTGTCTCTACCCAGTGGCCGTCTGTCCAGTATGAGCCGTTCGCAGAAACCTCACGCAGATTTATCTCAGGGTTAAAGTTTGTCGCAAACGGGTATCCGTGGTCACCGCCATTGCAGTCGAGAATATCTATAGTATGTATTTCATCAAAATAATGCTTAAGCGCATATGCAGAATAAACAGAGGTCACACCCGGGTCAAATCCGCTTCCAAGAATAGCTGTAAGCCCTGCCTCCTTAAATTTCTCCTGATATGCCCACTGCCATGAATAATCAAAATATGCCGTAAATCCAAGCTCCTTGCAGCGCTTTTCGTAGATTGCTCTCCACTTTGGATCCTCAGTATCCTCACACTCATAGTTGGCAGTATCGATGTAGTCAACACCACACGCAAGACATGCATCCATGATTGTAAGATCCTGATACGGAAGCGCAACATTTAAAACCGCATCCGGCTTGTATGCATTAATCAGCTCTTTTAATTCCTCCACATTGTCGGCATCAACCTTTGCAGTCTCAATTTTTGTGCTTGTCTTTTCCTCAAGCTTTGCCTTTAAGTCATCACATTTTGACTTGGTTCTGCTTGCAATCATAATCTCGGTAAATACCTCGCTGTTCTGGCAGCATTTTCTGATTGCCACCTGCGCAACTCCGCCACATCCGATAATAAGTAATCTGCTCATTTTTTGTCCCTCCTGATTCGCTTTGGTTATGATATAGTTTTTCCTAATTTGTTTTACTTTGTTTCCTCTTCCTCGAGTAAATCCTCCACATATTTCGGAAGCATGAAGGCTCCCCTGTGTAAATGTGTTGTATAATACCAGGTTTTAAGCCCCAGTGCATCCCATCTTTTTTGCATCCAGATCATAAAGCGGATGATATTTCTTCGATGCAAACCCAAACAGCCAGTAGCCCTGACGGACAGGTTGGAATATGTGCCTGATATACCCCTGCTTATAGGAAATGATTTATACACCTTTCTGATGCATTTTCCGGCACTCAAGCTCATCCTCATCATAAAAAGGACTGCCGTGCTGGTAAACCATGATTCCATCATCCTTTAGTGCCTTTATAACAGCTTCCGTAAAACTCTTTTGTGAAAAGTCCCTCCGTATGTCCGAGCGGGTCTGTGGAATCGTTGATTATCAGATCATATTCATCATGCTTTCTGCGTAAGAATCGCAGACCATCATCATAAAACATGGAAATTCTTTCATCCTCAAGTCCACATGCTACCTCGGGGAAAAAACCGCCTGCATACATCGACAAACATCTTGTCTGTCTCAACCACATCAATATGCTCGACAGACGGATATTTGATGAGCTCCTTTGCCACACCGCCATCGCCGCCACCTATTATAAGTATCTTTTTGGCATTCGGGTGGACCGCCATCGGCACATGTGTGACCATCTCATCATATATAAACTCATCTGTGTCCGAAAAAACAATCTCGCCATCCAGCGCGACCATTTTGCCAAACTCATATGATTTAAACACATCTATTTTCTGATAATCACTCTGCCCTGAAAAAAGCTGCTCCTGTATCCTTACATCCAGCTTGACATTGACAGTATGATATTGTGAAAACCACATTTGCATAGCTTTTCCTCCTGTTTACTGCTTTAATACCTTAAGATATTCTACCGCAGGATCCTCTGTTCCCTGCATTGAACAACCCTTTTCCTTTGCGTAGACAATGTATTGTGCAATCTCTTTTGTGATAAGCTCTCCCGGTGCAAGAATCGGGATTCCAGGTGGATAACACATGACAAACTCACCACTTACAGCGCCTACCGCGTCCATAATGCGCACTGATTTCTTCTGCGAATAAAACGCCTCCTGCGGCGATACCGCCACCTTTGGATTTATGTACTCTCCCGACAAAAGACCGGTCTTGTCCTTGCTGTAAAGGCGCTTGATATCCTCCAGCGCACCTACAAGCCTCTCTATATCCTGTATTCTGTCACCGATTGATATATACGCAAGTATATTACAGATATCTCCAAACTCTATCTGGATATCATACTCATCACGCAGCAGATCATATACCTCTATTCCGGCAAGCCCTATATCGAGCGTATAGATGGACAGCTTTGTCACATCATAATCATATATGCTTGAGCCGTTTACAAGATCACGCCCATACGCATAATAGCCACCTATGGAATTAATCTCCTGCCTTGCGTACTCCGACATCTGTGCCACCTTGGCAAAAGATTCCTCGCCCCTTAGTGCTAGATTTCTTCTTGATATATCAAGGCTTGACAATAGCAGATACGATGCGCTCGTGGTCTGGGTGAGGTTGATAATCTGCCTCACATAATCAGCATTCACATCCCTTCCGGTGAGCAGAATCGAGCTCTGTGTCAGGCTTCCTCCCGATTTATGCATCGATACCGCAGACATGTCTGCCCCGGCTGCCATTCCTGATATCGGAAGCCCCTTTCCAAAATAAAGATGTGTACCATGTGCCTCATCCGTGAGCACCTTGATTCCCTTCGAATGAGCCAGCGCAACTATCGACTTAAGGTCAGAACAGATTCCGTAATACGTCGGATTGTTTACAAGCACAGCCTTTGCATCCGGATTTTCCTCGATAGCCCTCGCCACCTGGTCAATCTCCATTCCAAGCGAAATACCAAGCTTCGCATTCGTCTGCGGATTGACATAAACCGGTATCGCTCCGCAGAGCACGAGTGCATTAAGAGCACTTTTATGAACATTTCTCGGAAGTATAATCTTGTCTCCTGCCTTGCAGGTGGACAAAATCATGGCCTGCACCGCAGAGGTGGTGCCTCCTACCATAAGAAAAGCATTTGCCGCTCCAAATGCATCCGCCGCAAGCTCCTCCGCCTCTCTGATTACCGAAACCGGATGGCACAAATTGTCAAGCGGCTTCATTGAATTGACATCAAGCCCTACACACTTTTCTCCGAGCAGATGCACCAGCTCAGGATTTCCCCTGCCTCTCTTGTGTCCCGGCACATCAAACGGCACCACTCTCTTCTTCTTAAACTCCTCAAGAGCCTCATAAATCGGCGCTCTTTCCTGTCTTTTGATATCCATTTACTTCTCCTGTATTTAAAAAGGATGATGCGTGCAAGCATCATCCTTTAGATTCGTCTTAACAACAGTAAAATCGTAACATATACTATGGAGTTATGCAAGAAATTACGTTTTATTTTTATATAAACACTTTTAGCCTTCCGACTATAAAGAGGAAGCCGGTACATGTGGAGTGTGCCGGCTAAAAATATGAAAAAGATTAATATGAGTATTTCTTTTGTTTATGATGTCAGTATACAGGACAATTGTGAAAATGCTGTGTTTACTTTCTTACCCTTTTATAAACAAAATATTACATTTTTTTATATTTTTAACTTACCATTGTTGTGTTGTTGATTTTGGATATTCTGAGGGTGAAAGTCTGTCATATTGTACGTGCCGAATAACATTTTCTACTATACAGCCGCAATTACTGTTTAATTGTGATGGGATTAAACACAGCACTAAGAATTAGTGATCTGCTTAGATTAAAGTGGGACAACGTTTACAATTATACCTGCAGATACCAGCCTATAAGCAGGACGCAGGCATCTCGTATTGTAAAGACTGCTGCCGGCAAACAGTGCAGGATGAGAGGGATGAGATTTATCTGAAGCTTGAATTATAGTACCTTCTATTCCGCCGGCCAGGATTTTCTGAGAGCCACATAGGAAATCAGGAAATTGGCAAGCCAGCCGGCCGGTACAGCAAGCCAGACAAATGCAATACCGAAACGCGGCGCGCAGATTAAGGCAACCGAGAGGCGGATTGCCAGGTTTACCATATTTGCAGCGAGAAACGGACGCATGATGCCAAGTCCACGAAGCACACCATCGGTGGCCATCTTTATACCCATGAAAATGAAAAAGAAGCCAAGCCATCTCATATAATCCCCGGATACCTGATATGCCAGGGCCGTTCCGTCTTTACCCAGGAATAATGAGGAAATCTGAGTATGCAGTGTTTCAATTACTATAAAAGCAAGCACTGCAAAACACAGGTCTAACACCAGCGCAGCGTGATAGCCTTTTTTGATACGTTCTGTCTTCTTTGCTCCGAGATTCTGGGAAACAAACGGAGAAACTGCATTTCCAATGGATACAAATATCAGTGAAAATACATTCTCTACCCTCATCGTTGCCGAATATCCTGCAAGCGCCTGTGTACCGAACGGATTCACAACTGCCTGTACTATCATCATGCCAATTGACACCGTAGACTGCTGGAGAACCGAAGGCACAGCAATCCGAAGCATGGAATGAAGCTCATGCCTGTCAAACCATTCAAAGTGACTTTTATACCGGCGCATACGGCTAAGGAAAATCAAAAGCGAAAACACTGCAGAGATTCCCTGTGCTATGAGAGTTGCAAGTGCTGCACCGAACACTCCCAGGTCAAGGCCTGCCACCATCCAAAGGTCCATAAATATATTTAACACAGAGGAAAATATCAAAAGCCCCAACGGAATCCTTGACTCGCCAATCGATGTAAACATCGTTGAAAGTATGTTATACATAAACAGAAACGGAAATCCCACAAAATAAACCCTAAGATACAGCACTGCCTCATCCAGTATATCTGCAGGTGTCTGTAGCAAGCTCATCATTGAATGTGAAAAGAAAAAGCCAAAGACACCCAGAAGTACGCTTAAAATCAGAAAACTAATCAGTGATGTTGATACTATTGTTTTCATTTTGCCGTAATCCCTGGCGCCGAAATAGCGGCTCACAAGTACACCGGCTCCTACACCGGCTCCCAGTGCTATACAAATGAACACATTCGTAAGCGCAGCACAGGCTCCAACTGCCGCAAGTGCAGAGGAGCCTACAAACTGACCAACAATGAATTGAATCAGCCATATTATAATACTTGTTGAAAAAAGCTGCCCAAAATCATAGGCATTGCAAAAACTGTCAGCGCCTTTAACGGGGCATCTGTAATTAAATATTCATCTTTTGACATTATTTTTCCCTCATTCCGCTATAATTAAGCTATAGTATATCCGATTGAAAGACAAATTACAATATAGCATTCTTTATCGACATTTTTCCATTTCTTATGCTTTCCCTCTAATGCAAACATCATACTGCTCCTTTGTATTTTTGATATTTCCAGGCAACAGAAAAACCCGTAGAACCGAAGTTCTACGGGTTTTTTATGGGTATTCAAAGTTTTTTAGGGTCTTTACTTTTTAGGGTCTTTCGTTCGGGTTCTTCAGTAGGGTCTTTCAGTAGGGTCTGGTTTTAGGGTTTATCGTTAGGGTTTGAACCTATATTTATAATAAAAACAGGGTATGTTAGCTCGTATTACACAAGCTAATCTACCCTGTTTCTTTTTTGTCCTGCCTCATTTATGATTATTTTGCGGAAATAAAATTTCAAAGGAGGACAAATGAATAATATCACAGATTTACTTGACCTTGAAGACTCTGATATAAAGATTTCAGACATTATTATTGAAGGTCAAACCAAAACTCTTATTATCGAAACTCCACCTGTTGCCAGCTATTGTCCAATCTGTGGGTTTCGCATGCACTCTCGTGGTGTAAAGAAAAGGACTATTAACCATCCCATTCTTCAGGATGGTTATTCCTTGATTCTGCTACTCAAACAGCGCCGCTGGCGTTGTTCCAATCCAGACTGTCTGTATGAAGTTAATGAATCCTTCCGCTTTGTTAACAAGGGACGTAGAACTACAAATGCAACTGACATGCTCATTGTAGAGGCATATCGAAATCTTTTAGAAACATCCGCATCTATCGCTAAAAGATTCCATATGTCTGACACATATGTGCATGAAATCTTTGACCGTTATGTCAAGCTTGACAGGCTTCCTCTTACAGATGCCATTTCCATTGATGAAGTTCACCTAGATATGGATGATGACTGTAAATACGCATTGGTCATCCAGGATTTCCATACCGGTAATCCCATTGACTTGCTTCGCAGCCGAAGAACTTCCGTAACGGAACCGTACTTTATCTCAATCCCTGCAACAGAACGGAATCATGTAAAATACCTTATTTCCGATATGTACAATCCTTACATTGCCTATGTAGAAAAGTACTTCCCCAACGCAGTCCCTGTTGTTGATTCCTTTCATGTAATTCAATGGATTACACGCTCTATTGACAACTACATACGGCAGCTTCTAAAAAAATACAGGCAGCGCGACCGTGAATATCAGGACAAGCTTTCCTATGAACAGCAACGACCTGTTTCACTTCCGCCATCAGACGAAGTATACCTTCTGCAAAAATACAGATGGTTAATTCTGTCCAATCAGTCCAACATCCGGTACCACAGTGACCCTCGCATGGATTCCCATTTTCATGTATTAATGAACACCTATGATTACGAAGATGCTCTCTTTCGAATTGATCCAAATTTGAAAGATTTTCGAGACTTAAAAGAGATGTACGTACAGTTTAATTCGCGAAACGGCGGAAATCCACTCCTTGCACGGAATGAATTAAAAGAATTGATTCAGACATACAAAAGCTCCCGGTTTGAAATATTTCGTGACTTTGCATCTTTATTGAAAAAATTCGAAGACCCTATTGTTAATTCATTTATTATGGTCGAAAAAATCGGGAACGGCAAAATTTATGATGCACGTTTATCTAATGGTCCCATCGAATCCATTAACCGCAAAGTAAAAGATTTAAAGCGACTGGGCAGAGGGTTCCGCAACTTTGAGCACTTTCGCAACAGATTTCTTTTTGCAACCAGACAAACACCGGTGCTTAATGGAATCACTGATTATAACCCTGTAGCTTATTATGAAGAAGATGATTTTTAGGAGGAAACCACATGGAAAACTACTGTGCATTTAGCAAAAACCACGCTTGCCTTAAATGGCTTGACTACGTAATAACACGTCAAGAACTAGAAGAAGCAGACTCTCTCTGTCACGGAAACTGGATAGAAATTCAACGCAAGAACCAATACATTCAGACCCTACAGGAGATTCTGGACAGCAATCACATCTCATACCCCGATGAAATATAGTTTAATTTAATAAAAGGTCTGGCTACCCAGCCAGACCCTCATAAAAGACCCTCACGAAAGACCCTAAAACCAGACCCTATCGAAGAACCCTAAAAAACTATGCTTTTTTTAATGCCAGACCCTATCGACAAACCCTAAAATAGATTGGCAAACCCTAAAGAACTTTGATTATCCAAATAAAGATATAGACGTAAATAAAAGCCACGGAGCAATCCGTGGCTTTCATAATACGCTTATTACAAGGATGGGCTTGAGAAGACTCGAACTTCCGACCTCACGCTTATCAGGCGTGCGCTCTAACCGGCTGAGCTACAAGCCCTTGTGTTTTGCACAAAACGTATACTACAATATTTTTGGTGAGAAGTCAAGAGTTTTTTACTGGTTTTCTTTATTTCTTCACATCTTCCAAAAGCTTCTATTATCCCCATAATGAAACCTGCAGGCAAGTATATATACATTTTCATCATCTATCTTATAGATTAATCTGTCCTTGTCATTTATTCTCCTGCTCCAAAAGCCGGCTAAATCTCCACTTAATGCCTCCGGCTTTCCGATTCCCCTCAATCTATTTTACCACTTCTATGAATCCGCCTGCTCATCGCATGTATGACATTTTACTATTATTCGGTTGTTTTTGCAAACTTTAGTTTAGTGCCAATACACACCAAAAAACAACAGTAACTTTTTATATTCTAGAAATATCCCTCGACTCCCTGCACCAGTCCGTCTGCCAGATTTTCAAGTGTGGCATCGCTGTGGTCAGAACATGCGTTGCCAAGCTCTACATCCACTGACGGTACCGTGCTGTATGAGGTCTGTGTCAGGTCTATCGCCATTGAGCCATTACCGTTTATCTTTGCTCCATGTGCGCGCAGTCCTTCTATCAGGCTTGCCCCAAGTGCATCATGCTGCTGCCAGTGCGATGCAACAGGCTCCATACCCTTTATACCTCCCGGCACTGATATGTAAAAGCAGCCCTTATCGTAGCTTAGTCCGTCACCATCCCAGTGCAGAGCGATATGACAGTCTGCCGCATTATTGCAGATGACAGTACGTGCTACATTGTCAAGCTGTACATCGCTTCCGTCTCTTACCATAAGCACATCATAGCCTGCCGCAAGCAGCTTGTCCTTTAATATCTGCGCCATACGGAGTGTGACAGAGCTCTCCGGTGTACCGTCATTAAATGACATACCACCTGAAACTGCTACTGCTTTTGTTGCGCCTGCGCCTGTTGTACCACCTGTGGTCTTTGCCGAGCCGTCCGGATGACAAAGTGTCTTCACCGAAGTTCCTCCGCTTGTACCGTGTCCAGCATTGACACCTACTACTATGTTTTTGCGGTTTGCTGTAGCCTTGTACATGACCGCACAGCCTGAATTTATCGCTGAATGGTCTGCATACTGCCATGAAGGATTTAGTGACACTGATTCTCCATTCTCATAGGATGCTCTTTCTACATACTGATAAGAGGAATTATTTTCACCTGAATTGTTCTGCTCCTCGTCCTGCTGTTCGGCAGTCTGTTCTTCCTGCTGTGCTTCTGTCTGCTGCGTGTCTTTTGCAGCCTCTGTTACCACCTCTGTCACGGCTTCCGTTTCCGTAGGCATCTCAACCTTCTCTGCAGCCTGTGTCTCTGTTGCAGCCTGTGTCTCTGTTGCAGGCTCTGTCGGTGTATCCTGTGCTTTTTTGCCGCATGATGCAAGGGTAAATATCATCACGCCTGTAAATAATATTGCTGTAAATCGTTTCATTTATTAAAACTCCATTTTCTTTTTACTACATTATAGACAACCCCATGATATTGTTCAAGTATTAGGCAACATTACTTTCATTTTGTAGTGCGGGTCACTAAGGTATACATCGCGAATTGCATGCAAGCATGCATCGATGATACCTTTTGACCATTTAATCATATTATTTTTTTCTATTATCATAAACACTAAATACTTGAGCTATTAATGCAAGCAGCATAATGATAAACAGCCCTATGCTATTTCCATATAAAAATATAGTAAATGCCTGTATTGCAACAACTACCCAGTTAAATATTAATAAAATAAGTTCAAGATTTTTTTTCATTTTCATTTCCTTCCTAATTCACCATTTCTAATATATCAGCATTTTTTGAAGAAATTCACAAATCACTCCCAAAATGATATCAATGCACTTATCAGAATATTGAAAGCAAAACTTTCTAAAAATACTCTATAATAAACTCAATTACTTTCTTAAACTTTCCTTGAATAATCATTCCAATAATTCCCACTATAACAATAATTATTCCTATATAAAACATAACATATGAATCAATAAACCATGTTGTTATTTCCATTATCACGCATCCTATGACAAAAATCATTACTGACAAATTTAGAAATTATTTTTTTTACATTTATCCACGCCCTTGTTCTATTTTCTTAGGTGCCTCATATTTGATTAATATAATCATCAATTTTATTTTTTCACATACAATAAGGTATTCCTATACTTGCCTGGAATATTTGCCCAACAGTCATATAGCAGAATCATATCTTTCTTTTTTATTAATTTCCAATTCTTTTTTCCATTGGTATGAATCAATTACTTTGAAGAAATAATCGAAATAATCTCTCCACAATTTTGAATATTGTCCTACATATAATTTTCATTCTCAGTACAACATTACGGATATTGCCTACGTAATCCTCATTCTTGCTAAATATAGCATAAAATACATACAGTGTAACAATATCAAGTTCCTTTATATCCGGCGAAGTACTGATTTCCTCCGGTTCCATAAAAAGACTTTTAATATATTGTTTACATATGCCGGTTCTGTA
>ENA-OQCU01000461-OQCU01000461.1-human-gut-metagenome-genome-assembly--contig:-NODE-461-length-18656-cov-7.078472_pt1 | contig 18656 bp, 16 predicted proteins | sample MGYA00242504_ERZ504590 | MGnify/ENA primary metagenome ERZ504590 (study PRJEB26092, sample SAMD00036318) | human gut metagenome | host: Homo sapiens | study: EMG produced TPA metagenomics assembly of... | reverse complement strand
GCAAACGAGACAATAAATCTTTGCATCGGGAAATTTCTCCCGATTTTCAATCCATAAGTCCTGTACGTTGCTGATTCTTATGGCTATCGGATTATGTTCGTTGTTTATCATGGATTAAAATTAAGTAAACCGCCTTTTATATTTGTCATCGCAGAACCATCCACATCAACGGTTGCTCCCGTTGCTTTCAGTGTTGCAGATGCTTTTATATCTATCGTAGCTGCCTCTTCCTTAATGGACGTATCGCTTTTTATTTTTGCCTCGGACTTACCTTCAAAAGTGGATGTTTTGCCAAGTACTTCAACCTCTGAATCGGCTTCAATTCTTATCTTTTCGTCAGCAAGTATCTCCAATTCTTTGGAATGGATGGTTATTTTGTCCTTTGCATCAATGGTGATGGTATTGTCACCGTTCAAGATGATTGTGCTTCCGGTCGGATCTGCAATGGTGACACTTCCTTTTTCATCATCAAGCGTTATGGTACAACCGCTGCGGGTGGTCAGGCTTTTTGTTTTGTTTGAACTGCCGCCACCGGTGCCTGACTTTCCATGGAATAAGCTGCCAAGTACAAACGGACGGTTCGGGTCATCATATCTGAATGCCACCATGACTTGGTCTCCCTTTTCAGGTATGAATACAAATCCTCTGTTTGTGGCCACTTTGTCGCTTGTTCCTGCGTCAGGAGTGAGCACCCGTATCCACGAGGTTTGCATCGGACCGGTCTGCCAGTTCATCTTGACTTGGACGCGGCCTAACTTTTTCGGGTCCTCGTTGCTGACAACCACGGCCTGCTGTGTATGAGCGACAGGCAGAGGTACATCCGGGCATGGAAGGGTGGGAATAGAGGACGGAAGTGCGGTGAAATAGTTCTGGTAACTATCACCCATACCGGCTACGTGGGTTATTTCCGTAATGATATAGGTGCCGATGCTATTTTTTACGTGGATACCTATTCCTGTATGGATAGCGGTATGAACATCTATGATACTGCCCACCGTGAGGATGCGGCAATCGCTTTCCCCGGTGATGAAACTGGATGCGGCGCTGTCGCTTTGCTGCTTGCGTTGGAAATAGGCGTCAAGTTCACCCTTATTGGTTATGCGCGGTTCCGCCCGTTGGACAGCGGGAGCGGTAAACAAAGCCAATGATGAGTCAAAGGCCGCTTGTCCCAATGTGTTTTGTCCGGCTGCGGTATCGGGGGATTGGCCGTTATAGGTCTGGTCGTTCACCGAATGGTAAGAACTTCCCTTTATTGGTCGGGCAAGTGCCTGCGAGCAGACATCGAGCACGGATAGTTCCTCGCCGTATGTCAGCTTGGTCGTCGAGCCGGCCTGTGGCTTCCCGAATACAAGGTTCTGTCCGTCGTAGTAGAGCCATTCCTGATATTGGCGGGCAAGCCGTTGTATCAATCTGAAGTTGGTTTCCTCGTACTGGCATTCGTATTCCAGCTTCGATTTCGTTTCCGGATTGACAAGAGCTTGCACTCCTGCCTTGTCTGTAAGTTCCTTAACGATGTCAGACAAGGATTTGTTGCACCATGAGGCACAAGTGTGGGCCGACTCCAGTAGGAATGTTGACGAATATCCCGTCACTTTTATATTTCCGTGTGTTCCACCGGAACGATGAAGTCCCACCATGGTGGCCACGCCGACAAAAATAGTGCCGTCGAAGTCCATGATTACTTTTTTACCAACCCAGTCTTTTGACGCCTCCGGGATTTCTACGCCATAGGCTTCTATGGCTTGGATATCCAGTGTTATCTCAAAGTAGTGATGCTCATTGATGCTCTGTTTGAGCATCAACTGCACAAACGACGGCATGGGTATGCCGGCTATTTCCAATGTGACTTTTTTTGTTCCAGCATGACGGCATTATATTTGACGGTTTATATCCAAATTGCCAAAGCCGCCCGGCGGAAGTCCGTCGGACGGCCTGACAAATGTTTTGATTTAGGATTTACCTATGTACGCCGATTTATTTCTTCGGCCAACGGTTGTCAAGAGCTGCGCTGCCGACGATGATTTCTTCAGCGGAGAACGTAATGGTGATTGTCATAGGCACATCGTTGTTCGCGTCCAGAGTTTCCGAGTAGTGAACGATGTATGCGTTCTTGAACTGGATCTCCTTCATCTTGGCATCTTCCTCCGTTTTTTTGTAGATAATCTTTCCTTCTACAGGTTTGAAAGGGCTGTTCAACATCGCTTCGATGACCGAAGTGTCTTCTGTTGATTCGATGGTTGCTTTTACTCTACCGCCCAATACGCTTGAAGAAGGCATACCTTTAGGGTCCGTGTTACGACTAAACTCATAGTTTGAATAAAGGACGTCAAATTCCTTGTTGTTAAGTTCCAATGATGCTCTAAATGCCATAATACTTGGATTTAATGGGTTAAACTTAATTATTTACTTCGGTTTCTCCGTCCTTGCGCCCTAACCGGTATAGATGCAAAAAAGAGAAAACCTCAAAAACGATTTTTTGAAATTTCCTCTCAGCCTCCGGATGACTCAGTTTTATTGTGGGAAAAAGAGAAGAAAATAAAACATCATCTTTGATGTGAGCAAATATAAGTGCTTATATTCATTTTTCCAAATTTTTTAGCGCGTTTTTTTGCTGTTATTTTCATTTTAACACGTTTTAAACTAATGTTCGTGTATAAAGCCACTGTCCTATATGATTAGAAACACGCCCCGTTGATGATGTGTCGCTATTAAATTGATTCCCGGTATTGTACAATAACACTTGTAGAAGAAGTTTCATCAGGAATGGACGAAACCGTCGGAAAGAAAACTGCTGCCAGAATGCAGAAAAACGGTATCCACCGCATGAAAGTGGCAGATACCGTTAGCAGATTGACTATGCAGTCTGAATGTTTGCGTATGTCCTAATTCTTACGCCCGTATCGGCAGATGAGCAATGAACTTAATACCAGGAGTGCAAGAGCAATCATCCATGTGTAGATCTTCCGTTCCTTTTCCAAATGTTCGATGTCCGCCGCTTGTTGTTTGGAGCAAGTTGTCAGTATATTAATCTGGGATTGTTGTGCCTTGCAGATATCCATAAGTTCAGCATTAATCCGTTGCTGTGTCTCCAGCGAAGTTTGGATGTTCTTGAAGTTGCGGTTGGTCGTATATGCGTCACGGATATATCCGGGCGTGCTTACCTGTAACAACGGAATCTGTATGCTGTCCGGAAGGTATGTCAGTTCTGCATTATTGCGCCGTTCCGTTGCGAAGCTGTTGAACAGGAGTATGCCAACAAGTGTGCCGCTGATCAGAAAGGCTATTAATGCTATGATGGCAAACATTGTGTTTGATGATTTCGCGACAGGTTGTTGGTACTCTCGTTCAAGCCATGGATGATGGTTCATCGTGTGAGGCGGAATGGATGTTCCATACTCTACAGTCCGGACTTCGGCATTTTCTTCGGTCTCTTTTTTCTCAAGAGCCTTACGTCTTGATATATCCATAAATTCGCGCTTGGCAATCTGGTATTTATCCGCTTGATAAATTACAAGGTCGTTTTTTACCAGCCAGTCAAGAACGTCCTTGACACTCCGTTCTGATACCTTGAGGTTGCTGATGCTCCAAAATATTTCTGCACAAGATACCCATATTGGCTTCTGGAGGCACTTCTGATATAGGATTTCAAGAATCTCTGCCTGTAGTTGTTCTCTTGTTGGTTCCATTTATTTATAGTATTAATTGTTTCGGAATAAAATAATATTTCTTGCCGGCGATGAATACAGGTCTGAAAAGGTTGCGTTGATACACGTCTTCCAGTCTCTTCATCTTTGAAATCAGGGCTGTATAGCCACTATTAAAGTCCGTCAGCTCAACCTTTCTTTTCTTTTAGTTTCTTCACCTTTGTTGAATTTAAAAGGCTGTCATTGGCCATGACTCCCGTCTTACAATAGAAGATTTGAGCCAAATATGGATTTCTGGGCAATACTTTTCGATAGAAACTTCTGTTTATGCTTTTCTTTTGCCGGTTAAATTGCTTGCGAAGCACTCTTAGCTCCTTTTTCCCTATGTTATCTGAGAACTCCGGGAGCAGTCCCCTGTAGCTTTGCAACAGTTCCATCACTTCCTTGTCATCGAGTAGATATCCATATTCGTACCCGTCCATTATACTGTCCGCTACGGAGGCCTTTATATAGTAGGTGTCATTCACGCTGTTTCTATCTATATCGGCAAGGCTCATACTGTCAGGATTTTCCGTATGATGGAATATATGCGTCAGTTCGGATGTGGGACGGCTTCTTAGGACACCTATATTTCGCTCATAATCTTTAAGTGAGTGCAACAGTAGGCTGTCCGTCTCGAAAGATTGCCATAATACGGAATCCAAAGCTGTTTCCAAAGCGTTGCTTTCCAGTCTGTTTCTACCTTTAGGGAATAAGATTCCTCCTACCGTAAGGCTGTTGTATGGAGCATCATACAGGTATAAGTTGGCATCCGTAGCTTCTATGTTCTTGAACAGCTCCGTCTTTACCAGTCTGCTGTCTGCGATATAATTGGATATATGGTCTATGTATTTCGTAGAATGGCTGTCCAGAATGGATTTGGCCTGCAATAGGAAGTCCTGATAAGAAGTGCCTGATGCTCTGTCTATCTGGGCAAACAGAAGCCTTGCCGGTTGGGTTGCCAGCCACGAGAGTTGTTGCTCGTGCAAGGATAAAGTTTGTTTTGACCCTAAAATGACAAATACATTGTTGCTGAAACGGCTTTCGTCATCATAACGGGAGATTTGTTTGATAGCCCCGCCAAAACCGTAAAACGATGATTGTTCCTCTTGCTCGTTTTTCCGTTTGGAAGAAATGGATTGTTTGATATAGTCGAGCCAGGCTGAAAAGTCCTTGGTTGGGGCCAAATGTCTGTTTTCTCCGTTGGAGGATATGCAAGTTGCTGAGAAAGTGTAGTCATATCCGGGCTTCATTTTCAGCTTTAGGTTCTGTAGTACATTGATATATGGGGATAGATAAGGCAGGTCGGCATCATTGAACAGTACATGTATGTTCACGTTTTTGTTTTCCGCTTCCATCTTTCGGACATCGGAAACCATGATGTCTCCGCCTTTGATATTGATAATCTTATTCCAGTTCTTGTCCCAGACGGACAGAGGATAGTTCAGCCGGATATTCCCATTCGTCATAGGCCCTGCCGGGTTTCCATCCAGGTTGAACAACATCGTACCCTGAATATTCGCATTATGTAATGCCAACGTATCGGGATACATTAGGTTGACAGCACACAACAAAGAATCACGGTATCGTGAATAATCAATATGATACACCTCATTTTGGCCGACTTCTGCAAGAAGGTCAGCGGGAACCCACCCTAAAAAGCGTTTGGTACTGTCTGATAATGCGGGAACATTGGAAATCAATGCGGATTTGCCGCTCTTGTCTAACTTGTATAGGTAAACAACCTCTCCGCTGACAACTACCGCATCCGTTGTTGTTTTCAAAAACGGCTCTCCGTATATTTTCAGGGTATCTCCATTGAAGAATTGATGGATATCGAACAGCTTGTTAATGCTGTTTATGCCTATACGGTACCTTATCGGCTGGTTGTTGCGGGGATTGATACGGGCATGGTCGTACATCAGTACATTTTCCGATGGTATCCATCCGGCATAATTGACTTTACGGGGTTCCTTAAAGTGTCTCTTGCTGTTATACAGGAAACCTATTATCGACTTGGGCTTGCCTGTAATGTCTGGGTCAGCCTGAACGAGCTTGTAGGTTCCGTTCTTTTCACCTACTATGTAATAGGGTGTGCCAATCCCGTGTGAAGACCGCTTACGCTGGAAATACGGGTCTTCATAACTTTGATTTCCGGTCCTGTCCGAATAGACAATTCTGTTTGTCTTGCTTTTCTTTGTTTTGACAGGAGCGTCTGTTGATTCCGGATAATTGAATATATCCCTATCCATTATTTGTATTCTGTCGCGGATGGACACTTGGGCAGATACGTTGCACGCAAGAGTAATCATCACGGCCACAGAAAACAGATTTCGTATGAGATTCAGTTGTTTCATTTTTCAATATAACTTTGTGTCACATGGATGGACTTGACGCAATTCAAATCGTCAATTTTCACATCATCAATACTCACACGCTTTTTCCTGTTGCTTTCAAGAAAATGCAGTCCTTGGCAATAGCCGTTGAAGTCATTGTATTTTTCATCATTGATGACGACCACTACCTGGTCTGCATCAATGCAAAAATATTTGTTACGGATATAATTCGTATGTTCGTAATAGACCGACCTTTGTGAGACTTTGGCGTCAGCTATGGCTTGCAAGTGTTTTTTAATATCATTCTGTACCAGTACCAACGAATCCACCGTGACCAGTTCCTCTGCTTTTTCAAAGCGTGGGAGAATGATTATACGGTGCTTCACCGGATATTTCGTCGTATTGGTTTGTAATGAGATGGTGTATTCTCCCGGAATATCATACGAATACACGACTTGCTGCTCGTATGCGTCCACAGTACCGCTTTCTCCAAATTCCCATAGCCACGTGTCCATACCATAGCCTTCTGCCGAAAAGACCAGCTCTTCGCCTTGATAACCCTCTGACACTCCATTTATACGGGGTATGGAATCAATGGCCTCATGCTCCAGCCCTGAGATAACTTTGATATACTTGTTTACGGAGTGTTTTCCGTCTATTTTCAAAGTAATAAGATATTTGCCGGCCTTACGGTAAGTGTATGACACATCCGTATTTCTCATCAGTGTATCACCGTTTCCCATTTCCCATATGAGCCGCTTGCCTTTAATCGCTGCCGTATCGTTGACTAATAGCTCCAACCGCTCATTGACCTCATAATGAAAATTATCATTGGTGTCATACACATAAAAGTCAATATTGGCAAGGTGCGACTTCGAAGGCAGGAACAAAAACAAAAGGATACCTGCTATGGCAACCAGTCCCAATATGATGATTGTTATAGTTTTCTTATTATCCATCGCGAATGTTTTATAAATTGGCTTTACATTCTTCCAAATCCCGTTCAATCAGTGCATTGTTATGTACCAGACTGTTCAATTCCTCTTTTATGTCGAATTGGCATTTAAGCATTCTGGAGGACAACACGCCGAAAAGGAATTTCGTATTCATATTGTTTTCCTTGTATATATGCTGCAATTGGTAAATCCCATCCTTCACCTCGTCCATCTTTTGTACCTGATGAATGTTGAAGTCCAGAGAGTCAATCTCATTTCCAGAATGTTTCTGCGCCTGCTGCATATGTGTATGCTGGATTTCAAAAATGCGTTCGGAATGGTTGATTTCGTTTATCAACTCCGAACTGTCCTCTGTCGGTACGTTGAGTATATACCGGCAAAGTATGATATAAATTTGCCGCTACTGAGAAAATCAGCAGCAGGAGGAAACGGATGTTTCCCCATAGCATTTCGTCTTTTGTCATGGCTTCGTCAGTTTATTCTTGGTTAATTCCTGATATTTGATTCTACACTTTTCAAGTTGCTCCATATTGCTTTCACGCTTTTTGCTTTCGCGGTCAAGGTCATCCATTGATGATTGGATGACACGGATCTGTTCAAGCATAGCTTTATACACTTCGTACTTGCTTTTATCGGCCTGCATCGCAATGTCATTTTCCATTAATAACCGTTTTTTGGTTATCAATTTTTGCATGTGCTTGTGTTCACTCGAATTTCGCCGCTTGGTCTTCAGATTGTTCAAGTCCCGGAACAATTCTTCTATCTGGAAGTTAAGTTCTGCCTGTTTCTTGAACACATTGTCATATTCGGCCTTCTTGCTTTCAAGAAGGGATATTCCCTTTTGTGCAGTCACAATCGTTACGATACCTCCGGTTGTGGTAACAATCAGTGCGATAGCGAATACCAAAGTAAATCGGAGTTTCGCTTTCAAACGAGCTATTTTGTTTTCTGCTTCCATACTTGCTATGATTTAATCGCTCAACCTATAAACGACCATGATCGTTTCTTTTGAGCCTCTATTGTTTCGTGACTTTCGTCTCCTACTATAATATTCTCACGAACCATTCCGATGTATTCCAGTTCACTCATTTTGTGGAACATATTGCTGAGCAGTGTCACAAATGCCCCTGCCGTCTGCAATGAGTGGTTTATATTGGTATGGTCATACATAAGCTTGGTTAGGCTCTCTATCTTCGTGATAAATTCAGAGGGTGTGACATTGGTCCACTCATAGAAATATTGGAGCAATTGTTCTCTTTCCGTTTCGGAAAGACTTTGAAGAGCGGAGTTCAGACCGTTTGCAAGCTCATTCACGGCCTGCACAAGATATATCGGCGGTTGCTCTAAGGCGATTTGTTCGATAAAGAAGATTCTTGAGTTGTAAAAGGCCGAGAAAGCCTTACACAGCTCAAATGTATTATTGGCAAGCGTATCTCTACGCTTGTCAGCAACATTCCTGCTGTAAATGAGTTTCACGTCTTCTTTTATCGACTGTAGGGTACGTGCCAATTGGGAAATGAATGTTTTGATCCCATCGTGGCAAGCGGAATGTTGTACCGGTGGAATATATTGATGATTGATTTTATAGGTATTCCCTTGTCTGCATACCTCTGCCACCAGCAAAAAATTCTGGCTGTAGAAAGATTTGTTGACTTGGTTTTTGGGAACGATATGGAGTTTTATGCTCGGCAAGACATACGGGTGATGCAAAGGCACCTCTTCCGGGTCCGGTTCACCGACAGGTATCAAGTGATACGGATCTACGGATATTAGTACCATATACTCGCTGTCCTCGGCTTGCAGACCGGATTCTGAAATGGTTGCACAGGGTTTCTCATCCCCGTATAAACCGTCGTAATAAACGATGGGCAGACCGCCTTTGGTGATTGCGTTGCAGCTTTTCAGGCGGACACAGAGAGTGGACATGGTATCACCTGAAATCTCTATTTCAAGATTGTCACCTATCCCTTCAAGGACCTCTCCAAGACCATAGTTATAACTGGTCAGACTCCTTCCTGCTTCGCGGTTGAGAGCTTCCGTTTGGCAATACTGGTTTGCAAAGAAATGCTGGCTGGTCAGCTTCAGACCATTGACCCAGTTTACAGGCAAATATGTTAGTGTTTTCATATATTATGATGTTTTTGTTTCTACTTGTACACGCCGGATATATATCGTTTGATTATTCTTAATCTTATTGCCCTCACTCGTCAGAGTGGGGTCAAGTATTCTTATGAACAACGGGAAGTTAAACCATTTTGAGGTATAGAACATCCATCCGATTTGCATATCTTCCTTCTCTGTTTCAATCTTGTTTTGGGGGAAACGCCTGTTTTGGTCTTCGATAACCCAATTGAACCAATTCCCAAGAGATATTTCATTGGGCAGGCGGACAACCAACGAAGCGTATGTCGGGTCTTTTATATTCCGTTTGATCTTGACTTTGACCGTTCGGAAGCCGAAGTTGTCTATGTTGTCCCAATATTTCCGGTCAAAGGTACCATAGCTCAATTCCCATGGGGTATATATCGGATGCGGGATGTCCAGGAACAGGGTTCTGCTGTACATAATCAGATACGGGATTGCAAACCACAGGATATTTGTTGTGTTCCATAGCGAATAAGGTAGCTTGCTTATCAGTTCAAACAGCAGATAGTAGCACCATCCGCCTAAAGCGCATATTGTGGTTAGAGTGAGAATGACCGCTGTTCGGGAACTGCCAATACCGATTGCTCCGAACAAATCGGAGGTTGACAGTTTGCAGAACAATGCTCCAAGGAGGATATAGGACAATATCGTGAATGTCAAGCCTCCCCAGACGTATTCGTTTTTTAGGAAACCGAACAGGCTGGGTAAAGCGACGGCAATGGAAGCCAGAAGAATGAATATGATTAATTTCTTCAGGCTAAGTTTGCTCTTGATCGTTTTTATTCCGGTCAAGACAAATATCATCACGGCTACAAATAATGGAGCCAATAAATAACGTGCAAAGAAATATAGCAATATCTTCATATTATTAGATTTTTCATAAGTTCATATTATATCCTAATCGGTTTTCTCCGAGTATAAAATCCGTTTCTCCACGTACCAGATAATCAACTTCGATATTTCTTGTTGAAAGGATGAAAAATTCAAGTATCCGGCGGACATTGGATAGATGCGTTTTTACCCCCTCATAGTCATCTGTCGGAGTATCAAGGATGATTGTCGCCGTCAAATCATCGGTTTCGCTTATCATTAGACCATTAAGGCCTAATGTCTGTCCGACACATCCGGAACCGACGGAAAGGTAAACCGTTTCATCAATCTCATGGACTTCCAGTCGCAGTTTCACCTTCAATCCCAAAACGATAAGAAGCAGTTGCTCGATAGCAGGCAGGTTCTCTTTATACCGTTCTGCATTGCAGAGGAATAGGAACAGCTTATATTTCTGATGGGAAGTAATGGATAGTTCGACATTTTCCATTACTTCAATCATCTTGATGAAGTTCTTCTTGGAGTCCGGGTCTGAAAAGAAATTCAGATGGCGGTTATTGATACGGACCTTTTCTTTGAAAAACTCTGTATCAAAGGGTGCAAAGAATTGTATAAGCTCTTTATCCTGTTTTTCATTGGCTCGGATGGCTTCAACTATCTCCTTGTTGCTCATGCCCGGTGTGCTAAGCACCAATGGATGAAATAGTAATTCCGGCAATTGATGATAGATGCTGTTTCTTGCCAGATTCAGCAATATATATTCTTTGTCGGCATTTGTTGCCGCGATATGCTGTACCGAAACACTTAATACATCTCTGGATTTCACACGACTGTTCATACCATGGCAATTAACCATAGTATGGTCCAACAGCCGCCGGTCAAGAATAAATTGAAGTTCATCATAAAAGATTTCTGCGACAAAATTTATTGCCTGACTTCGTTGGATGCTTTCCAAGGGTTTCTTTTGCGCTAACATTGTTCCCATATCAGTTCACCGTTTCGATAGTTTATGACGATGTTGTCACCCGACTTGATTTGCTCAGAGACAATCAGACGAGATACGGACTTCTTGATATAAGTTCTTATGACTCCTGCTATCGGACGTGCGCCGTATTTGGGAGAATACCCTTTGTTTGCCAGATGTTGCAATGCTTCATCCGACAAATTCAACTGGATGTTTTTCTGTTTCATCAGTTGTTCTTGCAATCTTCCAAAATGGAGGTTGAATATCTGTTTGGCGACATTTTCATCTATTGGCGCAAACGGAACCACCTCGGTGAGACGTCCCAAAAATTCAGGTCGGAAATACTGTGCCATAACCTCGATGAGCTTTCCGGAATCAGGAGTATGTCCGGATTGTATTTGTTCCACAATCCACTGGCTTCCGATATTGGATGTGAAAATGATTATGGAATTTGAAAAATCTCCTTCCCGGCCCAGTTTATCATGTATTTTGCCTTCATCCATCATTTGCAGGAAAACATCATAAACGCTGCTATGGGCTTTCTCAATCTCATCGAATAACACTACCGAATAAGGTTTCTGTCTGATTTGAGTGACCAGTAAACCACCTTCCTCATATCCTACATATCCCGGAGGTGCACCATACAGCAATGCAGCCGAATGTTCTTCCTTGAACTCGGACATGTCAAATCTGATCATGGCTGATTCGTCATCAAACAGTAACTCGGCCAGTGATTTTGTGAGTTCTGTTTTTCCCGTTCCGGTAGGGCCAAGGAAGAAGAATGAACCTATAGGCTTCTTGGGGTCACTCAGTCCGCTGCGTGATTCTATAATGGCATCTGATAAAGTCGTAATAGCCCGGTTCTGTCCTTTGACCCGTTCTTGCAATTTGCTCTCGATGCTCAAAAGTCGGTCCTTCTCGCGGGCTTGTATTTTTCCGATAGGTATATTGGTGCACTCCGCTACAATCGCCTCTATTTCCGAAGAGCGTATCTCTTCAATAGACTGGTCGGATAGTGCCTTTAATTCTTTGATGATGCCCGACAAACGTCCTGCTTTTATCGCGATGTCATCTTCTTTATCCCATACATAGTTGTCTGACAGTTTGGTGGTCAATACGACACTGATTTTGCTGAATACAGAACGGTATAGTAAGTAAAGCGGCCCTTCAGATATTTTTTCGTCGAGACTCTTTATTTCCTCAAAATCCGCTTCCAAATCAGAAACACTGGCTCGTGCATTCTTATTGCATAGCCGGACGGCAGCAGCGGTTCTGTCAAGCAGGTCGATGGCGGCAGATGGCAGGCTGCGTTCCTTAAAATATCGTTTGGAGAGTGCGATTGAATCTTTAATACACGCATCTGAAATTCTCAGCTCGTAATAGTTTTCAATCCTTTTTTTATGTAATTGTATGGCACTTTCAAGTGTAGCCGTATCCAGTTCTTCAATCTTTATGATATCAAGACGCCCTTCTATCGGATGCTTTTCGATGTTCTTCCGGTAAGAATCGTTCGTGAGTGTGAGAACAAGATTTGCGGCTCCCTCGCTGATTTGTGCACTTAATATGTTGATGAGTGTGGATGCTTTGCCTGATACGCTGTTCTCCAAAAGGACCTGTAAATCATCAATCACCAGCACAGCTTGTTCCAATTGGTTGAGCTTGTGCATCAGATTGACAACTTTTTGTGCTATCTCCGTTTCAGACGAGGTTGATGCGAGCAGTTTTGCCGTATTGAGTCCGACAATAGATATTTGCTTTAACATCTCGTCTTCATTCTCACAGATATCTTTGACAAAGGCGTTGATGATGGAACTCTTCCCGATACCGGATTCACCGACAATCAGTATGCCCTTGTTCTCTGAGCGTTCGAGGCATTCTAAAATAGTACGGACCTCTTTTTCCCTACCGACGACAAAGCCACCGGCATTGATGGTTTCTTGCTTTTTTAGGTTGTCGGCATAAGGAACGCTTGCTGTTATCTGCATTTCCTCTCCTTGATAAGAATGCAACGGGGTAAGGGCATTGTAGTGGGACAATATGTCATCTTCCGAAACATCCAGCATCTCTATCTGCTGATGCGAATATACGACACCTTCACGCAATATGGCGGTAAACACACAGATGGAGTCTATGGAATCCGCTCCTAATTTAATTTTAGACCGTTCGGACTCATCCAAGACTTTTGACACTTCTTCGTCAGGCTCCACTTCTTCTGTGGAAGTGCCACTGGACCTATACATTTCGCGGTGGGTGTCAAACCATTCCATTATGTAGCCGACATCCTTCTGCATCGAGGATAAAATTTCTTTTAGACCCGTGTTTTCTGCAAACATGGCCATGACAAGATGTGACACGCCGAACGTGTTATGCTTGTCTTGAAGTGCCATTCCTCTTGCTATCTTAAGGGCAGACACCAAACTTGGACTATAATTGCTATCATTCATACGAATTTGATTTTATAGTTTGAATTACATACAGAGCGTTCAGTCAAATCTTTTTCAAGATAATGGGCCAATTCTTCCAGATTGGGAATTTCATCTTTATCAAATTGTCCAAGTTTTATCTTGACCTCTGTCACTCTGATTAATCCTTTTTTGCTGTCAGGAGATATAGCTACGCCATTACCGACTTCGACTGATTCAACATGTTTTCCCAGCTTGTGAACAAGTAGCTTTGATGTCTTCTTTAGATATAATCCGTTCCCGGACAACAGACCATACCTTAAACTATTAATAAGTTCCTGTTCGCTATCATGCGTTGTTCCTCCTTGCATACAAGTGCGCAACATGATGCCTGAAGCGTCATATTTTTCTATGTTGAATTGCTGTATCAGTGTGCGTTCATTGAAACCGTTCGCCAGAGATCCGGAAGTCACCCAATATTTTATCTCGGCATTGGTCGCATCCTTTTGTGGGACACTTAAAACAAAGGCCTTTATTTTGTTATCTCCTTTTAGCGTGGCCTCCAATCCTTTCTCTATATCATTTATCTTGTTGAACAACTCTTTGAGCTGCGTCGAAAGTGCATCCGGATTCATTGAAGCAAAAGCACTCCCGTCTTCTTTCATTAATTGTAACACTTTTGAAATTAATGAGCGGGCACTGTCCGAATCAAATCGTTCAAGGTCGCCAAAATACAGGCTGAATATACCTGTCGGATTTTCCTCATACTGGTTCAGTCGGTTTACATATTCCCGGCCTTTGTTGTCTTGAAACGAGCGTATGTTCAAGAATTGTGTACGGCCCGGACATTTCAGGGGTATAATTCGTCCGGTGGAACGGAAATTATGCTGTTTGTAAACGATTTGTCTGTTTACAACCGGAAATGTGTTCAAATATACTTCCAGATTTTCAAGACTTTCTTTTGTGAATATTTCAGGAAAGACTATCTTGACCCAAAAGAGATTCTCAGAGTCATCCGGGACCTCGCAGTCGGACACATAACCGGGAAACATTTCCCGGTAGGTATGTTTCTCTTTGGAAGCATCTTTTATACCCACATTAAAATATAGGTCACTATAAAAATCGCGGATTTCATCAAAGTAGTGCGCATTACTATATGGATCTTCAACATGAAGGCCTGTTTTTGCATTCAATCGGTTTCCTGTGCAGTCATAGAAGAAAGCCATATTCATAAACGGAAGCAACCCCATATCGGAAGGCTTGATACAAAACATTACAGAGTCCATTTTTTGCAGGACTTCTTTAGACACATCCAGCCCGACCCAGACGCAATAATCCGCTATCCGGTTTTTAGGGCCAAGGAAGCGTGTTGGAGTGCTAAAGCTATCGGTTGAATGCCTTATACTATCGTTGTATGCGATTGCTTTGACTTTTGCATCAACCAGTTTATAGGAAAACAAAGGGGTTATAAAGACTTGAATATCCCCTTTGCCAAATATGTTTTTCTCTGCATAAAAGTGATCTTCGGCATCAAGTTCGCAACATTCCCCATGATTGGGGGTAATAGTCATAAGCGCATGGGCCGGCTTTGGCAGCGACCATTTGTTTCCTATGAGTATTCTGGACAGGCGGTGAAGTATCCGTGAATCGGACTGATCTATTTCTTGATGCAGCTTGTTGGACTCATGGGCAAAAACTTCAAGCAGCAAATCTATCACGGGGTCCATATCGCGTATATCGGATACACCCCAAAACTCCATAGCCTGCTTTAATATTCGTTCCTTTATTGCAATTTGTTTCTTGTCTGACATAGTTCGATTATTGTGATAAAGGGCTTATATATAATGAGGTGTTAAAACTGAATTTCTCGTTGGTTCTATCCATTATTCCGGTCACGGTTATTTGTGCCTTTCTTCGGATATGAGATACTTTATCTATATTTTCTTCTTCTATTTCCAAAAGGGTGACGTTCACATCTACATTCCGTAGTCTCTTTTCATATTTCTCTATCGTTTTTATTAAGGAGTTTTTTACTCCTTCCTCCCAATCGCTGATTTTCACAAGTTGGTTGAACTCAAGGTCCCATATCATGGAACCAAAGTCTTCTCGGCCGATAACTTCCCCATGGTGAGAAAGAATCAGTAGCATGATGTGTTGGGCTATCGATTCCTGATAGGAACACCTTTGCAATTTCTTGGCAACAGCCGATTGCAATTGTAATGGCATTTTCAGGTAAGTCATACTATTCTTTTATTTTATTCTATTTCGCAAATATACTCTTTTCCTTGTTAGATGCCAATAAAATGCTCCTAAAAATTTGACGGTTTCAGAAATAATTCATATATTGCGCACGGTCACAAAACCAAAAGAGAGCTATAAAAAAAGTATGATATTAAAAAGTAAATTCTATGGCAATCTACAATTATGGAATTGGAGGCAACGAAGTAAAAGTCGATGCGAACGAATCCATCGCGGAAATCCCCTCCAACCGAACTTTGATAGTTCAAAAACTGACAGATGAAGCTCCTGCGGCTCCGGAAAGCGTGTATGGTTTGGAAACCATTGAAGATGTGTTCCAACGTTTTGAACCAACAGTTGACTTATGCCACGTGGATGCGGAAGGTAATGAAATCAAGGAAATCATGACATTCACCGGACTTGGAGACTTCGGAGCCAAGAAGATTAAAGAGAAGAGTGATTTCTTGAGTAAACTTGACATTGAGAAAGAACAGGGTGTCAGAATAACTCGCCAGCTTACTTCCAACCGCGCTTTACAGAAAGCACTTGAAAATCCGGAAGTCAAAAATGCCATTATGGACGTGATTGAATCATCAATCGAGGAGATTCTGGCAAATCAAAAGAAAGTAGAACTTTAATCTTTTACTAAGATGAAGCAGGAAACTCAACAACAGACAGCCAGTACGACAACCTCACAGAAAGTCGTATCACAACAGGCGCAAAAGTCATCTGCATCGGCAATAGACAAACTCAAAGAATTTGGTGGCTTCGCTTTTCTTGAAAATATCATAGATGGGTATTCCAATCTTAATCCGGCACGAAAGGCCCGTCGCAACATCTTCCTCACGGATGAACAGTGGGAAAATGAACGTAAGGCCTTGGTTAATCGCTTAAGCGTATGGCTCAAACTCTTACGTGAGAATGACACTGCCGAACAAATGCGGGACAAGGCCAAAGAAACCGCAGAAAACGCCGAGAACCTTCTTAATCATAACTTGAAGAATGCTCTTGCCAGGACACGGGAACTTGAAAGCGCATATCGCACTATTGCGTTCTTTTACAAGAACACGGAAAGTGATAAGGTGAAGAATGTCACCATTGTCAATGCGACCATGGAGCAGCTTCAGGATTTGGACAATACCATTTTCGCTGACCACATTAGCAACGAACTCAAACAGAATTTTGACCGTCTTGACCTGCGTCGCAACTACTCCTTGCTTGTCGTTCCTGGATATATAGGCTCAAATGCCATTTTGGATAAGTGGTCTAAAATGGCATACGAGAACAAGGTTTTTCTTGTTACAGACTTCCAAGACCTTGAAACTCCGGACGATGTAGTAGATATATTCTTCAATGCCAATCATACGAGTGGAGATGTGTTCAAATCGAATACTATTATGACCTGTAACTGGTTGCTTGGTCGTCAAAGAGAGGAAAGCGTTGGAGAAGAAGAAAATCTTTATATTCCGCCATCTTCTTCACTTGCCGGAAAAATATACAACACCTTAATGTCTCAGGTAGTAGCCGGAAAGAAATTTGGTGGACTTAATGAAGTAGAAAGTGTACGCTTCGACCTTCGCAAGAGCGAGATTTCCGAGCTTGAACGTATGGGGCTTGTGCCGATGGTGAACGAGTACAGCAAGGTTATGGCTTTCTCCGCCAAGACATTATTTAATGGAGATAATCTTGGCTTGCAGACCTACTCCGTAGTTCGTGTATTCGACTATATAACGAAGGTACTGATTGACTTCCTGAACCGTCGGGCATTTGAAAATTGGACTACTCGCACGGAAGCAGATTTGCGTGGTCAGGTTGTGAAATTCCTCGATAGTGTAATGGGACCGAACAAACTCATCGAACGCTTCAAGGTTATGAAGATTGAACAAGACCCGAATCAGAAAGACCGTGTGCTTCTTGACATCCACATCACACCGTATTTCCCGGCAAAAAGCTTCGTGATACAGCTTGCCGGTCATAAAGGCGATAATCCGGAGGATGCTATTTGGGAAAGCGAATATCATCAAGAATAGTATTGAATAATTTTAAATTTACAGATGGGCATAACTATGCCCATCTGTAAATCATTTATCAGGGTCATGTGTTGCTGAAATTATATGTCTTATTATTGAAATCTTTACTTATATGAAACTCCGAGATGTGGATATTATTATTTCTGGTACAAAAACTGGGGATACCTATTATGCAAAATCTTATCCATGCAGTGATATGGATAAGAATAGCAAAATAGAGCTCTATGGAGTCCCTGTATATTATGTCTATATCAAAGGTACTGATGATAAAGGTCAAAGTGTAAAATATACATGGAAAGCATTACGCTTCATGCCGTATTATAACCCACCAAATTTTAGTTCTTATAAAACAATTGGATGGGTTAATAGTGGCTTGCATAAGCTCAATAGGCAGCCTGCGCCAGAATATAAAAAAAGCCTATGAAGTACATAATACATATTCTCAACATAATGGTGCAATAGTTCTAAAAGGAACTTTTTACATTCACGCTGGTCCTGAAGATCTTACTCATATTGGATGGGGAGCAGCAGGGTGCGTTGAAATAATAGGAAGTTTTAGTGAGTTTAAAGATCAAGTAAAAGAATTATCGGGGTCAACTCAAGTTGATGCGGATAGTGCAATTTCTGAATTAGGTTTTTTATGAAAAAACTTTATATAGAAATTGAATATGCTACTCCACCCAATATTAAAGCGAAATTTTTATAAAGAAGTTAGTATAAAAAGGAGATAAGATTTATGTGTAACATAAAATATATACTATGTACTATATTTTGTATGTGTGCATATCTTCATGCTGCTGCAATCTGTAGCGATAGTATATCTGATAAGTTTTCATATAAGGTACTTGAAAATTTCAATTATTGTTGGGATAATAATATTGTCTATGAGGATACTAATTCCCAAAGATACTGCTTTATTTGTCTCGTCTCATAAATACATAATCTCTCCTATTTTTAAACGCTTTTTGTAATAATGTGAACGAACAGACAGAGTTGGCTAAGATCGGATATTGTTGTAAGCATTATCTCATTAAAGTCCCAAATAAATCAAAGAAAAATATACAATATTACTCT
>ENA-OQCU01000460-OQCU01000460.1-human-gut-metagenome-genome-assembly--contig:-NODE-460-length-18657-cov-3.575391_pt1 | contig 18657 bp, 20 predicted proteins | sample MGYA00242504_ERZ504590 | MGnify/ENA primary metagenome ERZ504590 (study PRJEB26092, sample SAMD00036318) | human gut metagenome | host: Homo sapiens | study: EMG produced TPA metagenomics assembly of... | reverse complement strand
CACGTGGACCATCTTCGTCAGCTCGTAGGCCAGAATCTCCTTGGCCTTGTTCAGCTGCTCACCCTCCAGTGGTCCATCTCGTCGATCTGCTCCAGCGGCAGGAAGGTCAGCATACGGATGCATGATTGAATTTTTGGGAGATACGCCATATAATATTGGCAACTATAAGAAAGCGCGTACATACGTCATTTGACTAAATATCACGTTGTAACTAGAAATTGAGATAAACTCTTACAGAGCTTTTGTGGACTATCCAAAGAAAAAGGAGGCTGACTATGAACGTATATGAAGAAATAGATCAGGAAACAATGATGTTGCTTTTAGATTCCTTGTGTAAACGGACAGTGGAGGGAAAACAGATATGGGAAAATATGGAGTATAATCCTATTTCCTTTTTACAGAAAGATATTTATGAAAAAGAAGGTACCTGTATATCACAAATGTTTGAAGCAACGACAGTGTTCAATAACATTGAATATGAATTAGAGCTTTCAGAGTCAATCGAACTTCCGTCTGGCAAGGGAGATATTTTTGGAACAATTTCTTATGAAACAGAAGACGGAAAAGAGAATACGTATGATTTCTCTTTGTCTTTTGATGTAGAGAAATATGATGATGCGAATGCGGAAGAATTGCAGGGGATTTTTGGGAGCTCAATCATTGTACAGTTTACAGATGCAATAGTGGGAATATTTGAAAATTCAGATGCGGTAGCTGAGGGATTTGCTTATGCAAGATACTATCATCAAACAGGAATTGATTCGGAATGGGGAAACCAATCCTCTTGTGAAACTTGGTGAGAAACTGATGCAAGAGCACGCAATGCTGGATTTTCATAAAATAGTATTGGATACAGCTTCTAGGGAGCGTTTATTGAAACGGTAAGTAACGGGTTATAATAAGATACAACCAATCAATTTTTTGTGGAAACTATTGATATTTCTTAGGGTATCGCATATAATATAATTAAGCCAAAAGGTTTCGTGTAGCGGCACGTAAAAGCTGTACTGTGCCCGGGCAGGGTAATTACTGGGACTATTTGATACTCGGAAGGGTATTACGCCCACACCAGGGAGATACGGTGAGTCCGCGCCGGGGACTCAATGATACCGGCGACATTTTAGACATTCGGAAGGATGTCGCGGCTGACAGCCAGCATAAAACCGCTTTTTAAGATTATGGGCACTGGATAACAAAAAGTTGTCCAGTGCTGTTTTTTTATACTATAGTGATGATTGGGAAAAGATAGATGGGAAAACAACAGGATAGAGAGAAAATTGTACAGGAGATTAAAGTGGCTGCTGATCTGTATAGGAAGCATTTAGTAGGTAAAAGATTTCTATATGTATTTGAAGGCAGATATATTGAGGTGCTTTATAAAGCTGCCAATTTTAGGCACTTGACAGGTGTGGCCACGAACCTTTCAGCAAAAAAGTTTTATAGTTATGCAGCAAAAAAGATGCTTCAGGCTTCGCAGATATTTTTTACACCGCAGCACCCTTTTTCATTGTGTAAGCGTAAGATTAAGCATATCGGACAGATTGCAATGCTGGCTGGCTCAGAAGGATTTATGCTGGAAGAGATTGTTACAGACACGAGAACTTATAAGTTTGGCACAACAGATCTTAATTTTACTCTATGCTTAAATAAAGAGTATGATGATAAGGGGCAGCAAAAGGGCGATTGCTTTGTAGTAGAATCGCTGCGAGATGAAGATTGCTTTTCTAAAAGTAGAACAGCATATACAGTAACTCATATTTTTTCAGCGCCGAATGATGCGAAAAAATATACAAATTTACTGTTTTTAGATGAAAATGCAACGATAGACGGTCTTCCAGATGAAATTAAAAACATGCTGGATCAAACTTTACTACATAAATAAAAATGGAGAGTACAGGTCTTGGCGTATAGAAAATACTGCAGGATCTTCTTACGAAAGAATTTTTTAAGATATGAGAGAAAAGAGGTGCTTTCTATATGGCTACATCAAGTATCCTTACAGAGCTTGTGATTGAAGACCCCAAAAAGGCAGAAGCATTTATTAATGCACTGGAACTGTCCAGTCAAGATCCAGTATGCAGCCGTCTGCCCCGTTCATTCCCATATTAGATAGTGTGGAAGAGATACGGAGGTTTCCTGGAAAGAAAAAACAAGTAAGCCTATGTATTGGCAAATATCTTAGATGAATAGAAGCTATTGGAGAGGAGTCGATATGTGACGTTCTCTCCTTTTTTATGTCTAAATGAAGAGATAATGCAGTGCTTTTTCGTAAATGGTGCAAAAATCGTTTTCAACTCGTTCAGATATAATAAATCTCTAAAACCAAAAAAGGAAAGAAATGGTAATGAAACTGGGAAATCTTGCCTCCATAGTCCATTACCAGGGAAAGGATTTGTAATTATAATAGAGCGTGTAATCAACGAGGAGATAAAAGAATGCAGAATGAACTTTATATTGTAGCAAGATGCCATAAAAGCCTTGCGGGAATCCAGGGGGACTGACTCAGGAGCAGCTTGCAGAGAAAGCAGATATTTCCGTATCACATCTGGCGAAGATTGAAACACATGCCAGACTTATGGGAATGAAAACTTATATCCGGCTGTTGGAAGCTATGGATATTCCCATAAAAGAACACTTTATACACATGGGTAACAGCGAAAAAAGATATGATGTTGAAGGAAAAAATCTGGTATCTGGTACAGGATTGTGATGAAAGAGAAACTAACCTTTTGATCTATTCCATAGAGGGAATTAAGAAAGGGCTAAAGAAATATCAGCAAGACAGCAGGAAGTGAGAATACAGATAGGGAGGAAAAGGGAAATGTTATCAAGAGAAAAGGTGGAAGCAGTATTATTTAAAATGGGAATGCCTGCCAATGTAAAAGGATTTGGCTATATTGTAGACAGTGTTTTGCTTCTGGAAGAAGACAGCAAGATTAAAACGACATATCTGTATTTTAAGGTGGCCCAGCAACATGGCACGACAGGGCAGCGGGTAGAACGGGCAATCCGCCATGCGTTTGATATTGTCCGAAGCTGCAGAGGTGATTATGATGTGGTGAACCATTATATCGGTTTTATCAACTGTGCCAATTCCCCTTCCTTATCCATGCTCACAATGAAGATACGGGAGGAAGCACTGGAAGTACCGGAACCAAAACCGGAAAAGAAAGAAGAGAACGTGATTACGGGAATTACCGAAGACCGGCTTTTGGAGTTGATGCGGCAGGCATGTACGGAATTTTTGGGCAGATATGATTATCCGGTTAAAAAAATAAAGAGAAATGCAGACCGAAAACAGTCTGCCAAAACACATCAGGGTTATGGTGTCTTTTGGCAGGCTGATGTTTTCAGCCGGGAAGAACCTTGAAAACTGAATATCAGTATGGTGATATTTTTTTAAAACAAACGTGTCATTTCTGACGCTAATCTATAGAAATATCTTAAAGGACACAAAACATTTCGGCACATTCTATTTTGTATGATGCAGGGTCATGAGCTGTGCGAAGATACACTTGTCCGCAGTGGCAGCAGGTAAGGCAGAAAAGAAGCGGATCAAACAAGGAATCGTAGAAGATGAAGGGAAAGTGTGAGCAGCGCCCGGACATAGGCTGTGGGTGGCAGGCAGTCTGAAAGCCGAATGATAATGATACCTTTGCATAAAACACTGCAACCAGGGTAGCGTCTGGGACATGCTGCAGCGGGAAAGGGTGCTGCAGGGTGTCAGGCGGCCAGCCGGGCCGGTCCTACATGCTCCCGTTCACACCGGGGTGAGAAAATAAAAAACATGCTGGCAGGGAAAGCCCTGCCAGTATGGTGTGTAAAATGGGTTCATTTTAGGGCTATGGGGAAACGCCGGTTTCTTTATAGCCCTGGAATGAAAACAGGAGCCAAAGAAAGAGGAGGCAGAGCAATGAATAGAGAGATGTTACAAAAACTGTTTTCAGAAGATAAAGAGATCTTTCAGGGAGGAATGTTATTCCCTGCATGGATCTGCAAAGGAAAAAAAGAGATAGAAAATAGGAACAGTCCCCAGCGGGCGGCAGTGTATCTGGATATTCCCATTCCATGTGCCGGGCTTTTGTATTATGAAAAAGAAAAAAGCCTGCATTACTGTGAACAGCAGACATACCATGTGGTTACTTTACTGGAAGGTGTAGGGTGTGGTAATTCCATAGAAAAAGAAAACTGGCAGAGGCTGGCAGTGCTTGCAGGAAAAGGCATGATTGACGTGATTGTGGTATCCGGGCTTAGCAGGTTATCCTATTGTCCGGAGGAAATTTTACAGACTATGGAACTGCTCCAGGCTTTCCAGGTGCAGATAGACTGTATCGGTTATGGGATTTTAGATTATGCCAGACTGAAACAATATTTAATGCACACCTGGGAGAAACAGGAACAATTTGAGCAGGACTTAGATGCGTATCTGTGCAGTTGCTGTACCAGGGAAGGGATATAATGTTCTCGCGGGAAGAACTGCTGAAGATGCGGGAAATGACGTTTGAGGACATTGACCCGAAAGAGATACAAGATGTAGAGAAACTGAAGATTGATGTAAAAAAAAAGCAAACCGGAGAAGGTCCGGGAAATCCTGGAGTCCGGAAAGAACCCTTATTTTCTGAAATATAAAGGGATCACCATAAAGATTGGGTTTGCTTCTACCAACCGTACCATAGAGGAAGCCATGCAAAGCCTTGTGCAGATGAAATGGTAAAGCTACGACAGGGATAGGGAAGAAAGCGGATTGTTGGCAGATTACAGGGTGGACAAACCTTCTGGACTATGGTAGGATGATGGCAAGGACCCAGTAGCCTCTATCATTTAGGGAATCGGCTGACGAATCTAAATGATAGGAGCGAATACAATGAAGAATCAAATACTTAAAAAAATCTATCGTGCGGTTGTTTACCTACGCCTTTCTGACGAAGATGGTGATAACAGGGAAAGCGACAGCATATCAAACCAGAGGATACTAATCCATAGCTTCTTAAAGAGCCACCCTGAAATTCAGGTGGTAAAAGAATGTGTAGATGATGGATATACCGGCACAAACTTTAACCGCCCCGGTTTTCAGGAAATGCTGCGTATGCTGGAAGAGGGGGAAGCAGACTGTATTATTGTCAAAGACCTTTCCCGTTATGGAAGGGACTTTTCCGGTGTTTTACAGTATGTGGAACGTATCCTGCCGAAAATGGGTGTGCGCCTGATCCTTGTCAATGACAATTATGACAGCCTCACGCCAAATCGTGATTTCCTTACCCTGAGATTTAAAAGTTTAATCAATGACCTTTATCCTGCGGATACTTCCAAAAGTGTGCGTTCTCATTTGTATGTCAAAATGACAGCCGGGCAGTGTGTAGCGCCTTTTGCTTTTTATGGTTATCTGAAATCCGAAGAGGATAAACATAAGCTAGTTATGGACGAAGTGGCAGCTTCGGTTGTACGGGATATTTACCACATGAAAATGCAGGGCTGCAGCCTAACGGATATATCCGAAGAATTAAACCGGCGTGGGATCTTGACGCCCCTTCGGTATAAGCAGGTATATTTAAAACAGAAATTAAAGACAGGGTTCCGTCTGACGGAAAAACCGGTCTGGATGCCAACTATGGTGCGTCGTATCCTTCTTGATGAACGCTACACCGGAGTGCTGATACAGGGAAAAACCACAACGCCAAACCATAAAGTAAAGGTTGTGATCCACAAAGAGGAAGCTGAGTGGATACGGTATGAAAATGCTTTTGAGCCGGTTATCAATAGACACCAATATGAAGTGGTGGGCAACCTGATGAAAATGGATACCATGAGAGGTGCAAAGGGGCTAGCGCTTCTTTCAGGCCTGGTAAAATGTGGGGACTGTAAAGAAAGCATGGTACTGAAAAGCCCAGATAAAGTCCACCACTATTATGTATGTTCGACTTCCCTTTATGAAAAGCAGTGCAGTTCCCATAGTATCAGTGAGAAAAAAGCTGGTAGGAGCTGTGACAGAGGCAATCCTGCATTATATTTCTGTTCTGGTGGAGCTGAAAGAGATACTGGCGTATGTAAAAACTGCCTCAATCCCAAGACAGCGGCTTTTGGAAGAAGACAAAAAACTGGAGATGCTGGAAAAGGAGAGCCAGAGGATTTTAAACATTAAGTAAAACTGTATGACAGTTTTGCAGAAGAAATCCTGGACCGGACAGAATTTGAAACCTTCAAAGCAAAGTATGACCAGTCTTTAGAGGAAATCCGGCAGGCAATGGAGTGCCAGCAAAGGGAAATCCGAAACTTGCAGGAAACCCTTGAAAAACAGCAGGAGTGGCTGGAATATTTTCTGGAATACCGGGACCGGACGGAAGTGGACCGCTTAATGCTGGTAAACCTGGTCAAACGGATTGAGGTATATGAGCAGAAGCGCATTATCATTCATTTTTGGTTTGAAGATGAATTTGAAAAGGTATTGGGACTGCTGGAAACGGTAAATAGAGCAAAGCCGGATCAGCATGTGGAAGCCTTCCTGAAAGGAAAGGGGGCGGAAGCAAGTGCCTAAGGTAAGCAAAAGAGGACAGAAAAGACAAAGCAGCAAGCCGGAAATGAAGTATCTGAGAACCTATATTTATGTAAGGCTTTCCGAAAAGGACGGAGGGCATGGCAGAAGGGATTCCATTTATATCCAAAAACAGATCTGTGAAGACTACGCAAAGAAACACCCGGAAATGCTGGTGGTAAAAGTCTATGCGGATAATGGTGTGACAGGTACAACGTTCCAAAGGAACGCATTTGAAGAGTTGATGGAAGATGTGGCAAATAAAAAGGTTGACTGCATCATTGTAAAGGATTTTGCCCGGTTTGGAAGGGACGCCTTAGATGCTGTAGATTTGATTGATGTAATTTTCCCAACTTTAAATATCCGGTTTGTTTCCGTTATGGACGAATATGACAGTGCGAACCCGGCTTGTGTAGAAGACCGGACCACCAATATTTTGAAGCACTTTATGAATGATTATTATGCCAGGGAAGTTTCAGAGAAACTGGTACAGGCACACCGGCTGTCCAGGGAGCGGGGAGAGTTCTGGGGTTCCAGACCTCCTTATGGATACCAAAGGGCAGAGGAAAACAGCAAGAAGCTGGTGCCGGAACCAGAGGAGGCAGAAATAATCCTGCAGATTTTTTACTGGTATGTGTTTGAAGAAATGTCAAGCTATGATATAGCAAGGGAACTGAATGGCAGAAAGGTATTAGGACCGGAGGACAGCTATCAGAAAAGGAAACAGGGAAAGGAGCCGGAAAAAAGGCGGTTATGGAGATCAGACGGTATCAGGAAGATTTTACAGAACCCCGTTTATATAGGTGCTGCTGTTTATGGGAAAACAAAACAGATGCTTGCGCAGAATATTCCCCTTCAGATGATACCAAAAGAGCAGTGGGAAGTGTGTGAAAATGCCTGGGAAGCAGTTGTGGAACGGGCGATTTATGAGAAAGCACAGGAAATTGCAAAGGAACGCTGGAAAGATACGTTGGATAACTGGGCTGCAAACCCAAAAGAAAAACAGGGGGCAGATGGTTCTTTTAAGGGAAGAATTTTCTGTGGACATTGCGGAAAACGCCTTGGAAGGTGCAGGAGCGGAGGCAATGAGAAACATAAATATATGGTTTATAAATGCCCTTCTTTTTCCCTTACAGATCATACGGAATGTTTCCGCACGGTGAATGAAATCTACATCAATCAGGCAGTCAAGGCAGCACTCCGCTACCAGATCCAGCTTGCTGTGGAAAGTAAGAAGACCTATGGTGCAGAGTTTTATCAAAAGCTGGAGCAGGAGGTAGCAGAAAAAATAAAAAATGCCAGACAGAAGTATGAGAAATATGGAAGAAAACTGGAAATCTTGTTTGAGCATTATGCTACCGGACTGTTGGACTGCAAGGAATATCAGGAGATTAAATCAATCTATCAGGAAGAACAGCAAGCAGCCAAGCAGAATATGAAGCAGGTACAGCTTCGTGGACAGAACCTGTTAGATCAGGTGAAGGCAAGAATGGACTGGACAGAGGAACTTCTAAAGTACCAAAGATTCCAGAAGATAGAGAAAGGGATTGCTGACCGCTTTATTGAAAAGATTACGGTATATTCCAAAGACTATGTGGAAATCGTGTTCTGGTTTGGGGATTTATTTGAAAAGGAGCTGGAAAAAGAACTGGTCAATATGGAAGGAGGTCTTCCGTATGCAGTATGATTTTATTTTTGCTTATCTGCGTCTTTCCAGAGATGATAAAGAAAAAATGGAGGAAAGCAACAGCATTAAAAATCAAAGGCTTTTGATCCAGCATTTTGTAGAAAAACAGCCGGAATTTGCAGGGGCAAAGGTTTTCTTCTTTGTAGATGATGGTTACAGCGGTACAACCTTTGACCGCCCGGAATTTAAGCGCATGATGGGGCTGATTACCAGGAGAAAACGGATCTGTATCATTGTCAAAGATTTGAGCCGCCTGGGAAGGGATACCATAGAAACACAAAACTATATCGAAAAAATATTTCCGTTCCTTGGGGTGCGTTTCATTTCAATCAATGATTTTTATGACAGCAGCCAGAAACCTTCCGAAAGAAAGGATACGGAGATTAAATTTAAGAACCTAATCAATGGGATTTATCCCCAGATTTGTTCCGACAATATCAAAAAAGTTATGAGGAAACAGGCTGAAATGGGACAATATCATGGTTCAATCCCAACATACGGATATTGCTTCCATGACGGTGTTCATACAAAACTTCATCTGGATACGGAGGCAGCTTCCGTTGTAAGGGGGATTTTCGACCAAAGGTTGGAAGGAAAGACCTATGCAGACATTGCCAGGGACCTGAATAAAAAAAGAAGTTGAAACACCTACCGTATATCTTCAAAGGAAAGGCTGGGCGCCGGAAGCAAAGAAATCTGTGAAATTCTGGGACGGAAATTTAGTAAAGCTGATTTTGTTTAATCCGGTTTATGCAGGACTGACGGTAAGAGGGAAAAACAGAAACCAGGGTTCCGTCAAAAAGAGAGTACCGATATATTTCAAGAGAGGATTGGATTTTGCGTAAAAGGAGGACACGAAGCGATTGTAACGGAGCAGGAGCTTCAGAAGGTCCAGGACATGGTACAGAAGGACAGAAAATATCATGGGTCTACACCGTCTTCTGAGAATATTTTTGCAGGCCTGATCCGCTGCGGGCATTGTGGTCGGAAAATGCGGATACGGACAGAATACAAAGAAAAGCCGATTTATTGTAAAAGTGTTACGACAGCCCCCAAATGCTTCCTGTTATCCAAAGAAATATAAGCAGAAAGAGTTGGAAGAACTGGTGCTAATTATGATAAGACAGCAGGCAGCCCTTGCAGAGGATACCATAAAGCAGTTAAAGAAAGCCAATCAGACTTTGAATATTCCGAAACTCCGGTATCGGAAAAAGCAATATGAAAAGAAGCTGGCACTTTGCAAACAGGAGAAAATGGAACTATATGAACAATATGTAGAAGAACAGATTTCTTTGAAGGATTACCTGGCACGAAAACAAACCTATATGGAGAAAATAGCAGCTTATCAGCAAAAGATACAGGAGATAGAAGCAAAAATTTTAAAGGGGGAGGAGGAAAAACAAAAGGAGAAATCAGAGGGACTGCAACTTTTTGTAAAATATAAGGGATTGGAAGAGCTGTCTTATGAAGTTCTGCATGAGCTGATTGAAGTCATAAATTTTTATGATCCGGAACATATTGAAATTGTATGGAAATACAGGGACGAATTTCTGGAAGCAATAGGATAAGAAAGAACCGGGAGAGCTTATTGTCTTGGATTCCAGTAGAGAAGAAGATTTCATAAAAGAGGAGGAAAACGCTGCGGTGTCTTCCTCTTCTTTGTATTAGGAGAAAATTAGGCAAAGAAGATGGGGGAAGAGCCATGTATCTTGAAACATATTCTATGGAAGAACTGATGGAGCTGATAGAAGAGAAAGGGTATTGCTCTGTGGAGGCAGTAGAAATCCTGAAAGAAATGGAACAGGCAAAAAAGAGTATGATTTTTACTCCGGGATTGTGAGGAAAAAGCGTGGAAAACAGACCAGGTGGTAGTTGATTATTACCGGCATCTCTTAGAAGAATTACGGAAATCGTTGCCCTATGATGCTATGGGAGGGCAGTACACAATTCCGATTTTGGTGTTACAGGAGTTCCGTAAACCGGACATTGTAGAAAAAATCAGGGATTTTATTGGTTGTCAGGCTGGATTTTCCGATCATGCTCTGTTACAGGAAATACAGAAATTTATTACCGTACATCTGGACTCGCAGGGAATTATCCTCTATATGGAACGTACTGGGGAATTTGCCGCGTGCAAGAAATAGTTACAAGTAAGGAGGACAAATGTGGTAAAAGAAAGAGTATTAGCAGTTCCAGATACAAGCATTTTTTATTGCGGAGTTGCCGGAAGCAACCAGAAATATCATACGGAAAGATTTAGAGGAACATGCAAGGGAACATCATTACCGGCTGGAATGGGACCGGGAAAGTAAAGATTATGTGGCAATGAGCCGGAGATTTTGCGATATGGAAAACATTTATACGGATACATATCTGCATTTCTGCGAGACAGGGGAAGATATAGAACCCTATGAAAAAAGCCTGAAGCGGACTATTTCTATCAGGTTGTATCAAGATGAGGTAGAAGAGCTCTGTAGGAAGTCTGGAAAAGTTGGGCTATCAATCGGTGAACTATTTGAAAACTTTGTTGCAGATTTGATTTGTGGTACACATACCAATGGTTCTGATGAACGCATGTATATTGAGCAATGGTTTGACCGGTGCTATTTCAATATTATGCCAGAGGAAACATTTTTATCTTATCTGCTTGAAATGCGGGAGATAGACAGTGTTTTGGAATGCTGGGAAATCTTGCAGGAGTTGAAGGAGCTGGAAGAGCCGGATTGTTATGATAAAGAGGAACTGGAGATACAGCAGAACACTTTGGAAGAATATTTTCAGGAATATAGAACCTATACAAGAGAACCGGTAGAAGATCAGTTGGAAGCTGCTATGGAAAAGGTGCTGGAATGGAATAAAGAAAGAGAGCATTTATTGGAGGGAAATGTTCCAGAGAAATCTTTGGAACGGTAGCCAGATTGAAGAGAGGAAGAAAACAGTGATAAGTAATGCGGAAAGAATTGTGTTGAGAAATATGTATCCACCAGGGTGTCGGGTAGAATTGGAAGATATGGAGGCTGATCCGTATGTAAAACTGAGTCCCGGTGATTTAGGAACCGTAAAGTTTGTAGATGATGCCGGACAGATTCATGTATCCTGGGATTGCGGACACAGCCTTGCTATGGTATTTGGTGTAGATCATTGCAGATGTATTATGAGAGAGGAACATTTGCAGGAGATATTACAAAGAGTACAGGCTATGCCATTTGAGAGTTTGGAAAAAATGGAACTGTATATTACAGAAAAATTATCCGGGGCTTTCCCTAAAATCAGCTTTCAGGAGAAAGAAGAGCAGGAGGTTCTTGCGGATATGGGAGTTGCCGCATTTATGAAGCAAGATCTTGGTGTAGCAATTCAATATGAAGCTGACAGTCAGCAACACATCTTTATAAAAAAGATGGAAATTCAAGGACAGGAATTGGAGAGGAAAAATCCTTTTCCAGTACAGAAGAAGCGATAAGAATGGTTTTCTTTAATTGCAAAAATCGACAATTTTTTTGGATATTACTTGACAGGATAGGGTAAATCGACACTGTTGAATATTATCGGCGGAATCGACGAGGCGGACAGCGGTTCGATCGTGATTGAAGGCGAAAAAATTGAGGATATGAATGAAAAAACGCTGACACGGTACAGACGAAAACATTTAGGATACGTTTTCCAGATGTACAATCTGATTCCAAACCTGACGGTGAAAGAAAAATATGGAAGTCGGCGCATACTTAAGCGATCATCCGCTCGACATCAACGATCTGTTAAAGACACTGGGGCTCTATGACCACCGCGACAAGCTGCCGAATCAGCTCTCTGGCGGTCAGCAGCAGCGTACTTCAATCGGAAGAGCTATCATCAAAAATCCAAGCATTCTGCTCTGTGATGAGCCGACAGGTGCACTCGATTACCATACTTCAAAAGAAATTTTGAAGCTGATCGGGGACGTCAATCAGAAGTACGGCAACACCGTCATCATGGTAACACACAATGATGCGATCAAAAACATGGCGGACCGCGTGATTCGTCTGCGCGACGGCCAGATCCGTAAAAACTACGTCAATGAGACCAAAATCGCCGCCGGCGATCTGGACTGGTAAAGCGGGGTGGAAGTATGAAAAATCCATTACGAAAACGCCTGCTGCGGGAACTGAAGAACGATATTGGAAAATATCTCGTTATTTTTCTGTTTATGACGGCGACGATTGGCTTTGTGTCCGGTTTTCTCGTTGCGGATGAGAGCATGCTGTATGCTTACGATGAAAGCTTTGAAAAATACAACGTGGAAAACGGAAATTTTACAACAGAACAGAAGCTCACCGACAACCAGAGAACACGGCTGGAAAAAGAGAAGGTAACGATTTACGAGAATTTCTATAAAGACGAAGATGCCGACACGGATCTGGATTCGGAACCAGAGAGCACGATTCGTCTTTTTAAAAACAGAACAGAGGTCAATCTGGTCTGCCTGATGAAAGGCAAAATGCCGCAGCAGAAGGATGAAATTGCAATTGACCGTATGTATGCGGACAATAATGACCTGCAGGTCGGTGATGTGATCTCGGTTGATAAAAAAGAACTGACGGTTACCGGTCTTGTGGCACTTTCAGATTACAGTGCGCTGTTCAGCAATTCGAGTGACATGATGTTCGATGCGGTTAAATTCGGCGTGGGAATCATGACCGAAGAAGGGTATGATGCCATTACCGATGACCATATCAAATACTGCTATTCCTGGAAATACGATACGGAACCGAAAGATGAAAACGAGGAAAAAGAATGGTCCGATGATTTCGTCGAGGTTCTGGCGGCTCATTCCTCGCTGACGGGTTATCTGCCGCGCTACGGCAATCAGGCAATCAAATTTACCGGCGACGATATGGGCGGTGACAAGGCGATGGTGGAGATACTGCTGTACATCCTGATTGCCATCATGGCGTTCATTTTTGCAGTTACGACAAACAATACGATTGTAAAAGAAGCGTCAGTGATCGGAACGCTGCGCGCATCCGGCTATACGAGACGGGAACTTCTGCTGCATTATCTGTCCCTGCCGGTACTGATTACGATTTTGTCGGCGGTGATTGGAAATATTCTGGGATACACCGTGTTTAAAGATATCTGCGCCGGTATGTATTATGGAAGTTACAGTCTGCCGACGTATCAGACGCGGTGGAATGCCAATGCATTTCTGCTCACGACCGTAATTCCGGCAATTCTGATGTTTGTGATCAACGCGGTGCTGATTTCCGGCCGTCTGCGTCTGTCACCGCTGCGTTTTCTGCGCCACGATTTTGCAAAGAAAGGAAAAAGCCATGCGGTGCGTCTTCCGAACTTCCGGTTCTTCTCGCGGTTTCGTCTGCGGATCCTGCTGCAGAACAAATCGAGTTACTTTACCCTGTTTCTCGGTATCATATTTGCCAATATTCTGTTGCTGTTCGGTATGATGATGAAACCGCTGCTGTCACATTACCAGACGGAGGCGGTGGAAAATATGCTGGCAGATTACCAGTATATTTTAAATGTCCCGGATCCGATCGATGAGGATGATGAGTACACGCTGATGGGAATTGTGCAGAAACTTCTGACGCCATCGCTGAAGACAAATACGGAAGGCGTGGAAACGTTTGCTCTTACATCGCTGAAAAAATATTCCGAAAAACCGGGAGGGCGAGAGCATTTCGGTATATGGAATTCAGAAAGACAGCAAATATGTTTCCGCTGAACTGTTTGAGGACGGCGTGACGATTTCCGACGGTTATGCCGAAAAATATGGAATGAAAGTCGGCGATACACTGGAACTGAAAGAGCCGTATGAGGATAAAACGTACAGCTTTGAAGTAAAAAGTATTTATGCCTACCCGGGAGCCCTTGCGGTATTTCTGCCGATGGATGTCTTCTGCGAGAAATTCGATCATCCAGAGGACTACTTTAACGGCTATTTCTCCAACGAGCCGATCACGGACCTGGAGGAATCGTATATCGCGACGAAAATTACGGAAGATGATATGACAAAGATTTCACGACAGCTCAATGTGTCGATGGGAGAAATGTTCCAGCTGATCAATGTTTTCTCGATTGTACTGTTCATGCTGCTGATTTATCTGCTGACGAAGCTGATCATCGAGAAGAATACGACTTCGATTTCGATGGTAAAGATTCTCGGCTACGAGAACAGGGAAATTTTGAGTCTGTATTTGACGGCGACAACCTGGGTTGTGATCATCTCAATCGGTGTCAGCCTGATCATTGCCTCCGCGCTGATCCGCCTGATTTATGTCATTATGCTTTCCGAGTACAGCGGCTGGCTGACATACTATATTGATCCGGCAATTTACGGAAAAATGTATCTGATGGGCCTTGCGGCGTATGCTGTTATCGCTGTGCTGCAGTTCCGCCACATCCAAAAGATTCCGATGGACGAGGCACTGAAAAATGCAGAATAAAAAAAGTTACAGGAGAAATCTTGACAAGCCCGGGCAAAGTGTGGTATATTGCTCTCAAACTTGGTGTGGATTTTTCAACTTGTAATAAAGTTCTTTTCGCCACGCAATTATCGAAAGCAGATAATTGCGTGGCTTTTTTGTGGGCAATGAAGCAAAGTCCGTGCCTGCACGTAAGTCCACCAACAGAAAAGATCACAAATGGAGGTAATAATGAACGAAAACTTTATGAAAGAAAAGCCAGTATTTCCACTGCTGGTTTCGATGGCGCTTCCAATGGTAATCTCGATGCTGGTCAATTCCTTATATAACATTGTGGACAGCTTCTTTGTCGCACAGATCAGCGAAGATGCCATGACGGCGCTCTCCCTGGTTTATCCGGTACAGAATTTTGTAAATGCCGTTGCCATCGGTTTTGGAATCGGACTGAATGCGGTGATTTCGTATTATCTGGGAGCGGGTGACAAAAAGGCAGCCGGCTGTGCTGCAACGCAGGGTCTTGCCCTTACCATGCTGCATGCGGTTATTTTAACGATCGGAAGCCTTCTGGTCATCGAGCGTTTCCTGCGGATGTTTTCTTCTTCCGAAACTGTCATCGATCTTGGTGTCCGGTATTCACGGATTATCTTTCTGTTTACCATAGCAATCATGGCAAACCTTTACTTTGAAAAGGTTTTTCAGGCAGTCGGCCGGATGAAAGTGACGATGACTGGTATGATGATCGGCTGTATTGTCAACATCATTCTGGATCCGCTCATTATTTTCGGAATCGGACCGTTTCCGCGTCTTGGAATTGAGGGTGCGGCGCTTGCAACCGGTATCGGTCAGGTGACACCGGCCGTGATTTACTGGATCATTTACAAGATCCGCCCGATTTCGGTCAAAATCCGTCCGGAATATTTAAAAGAAGGAAAAAATCTGGTCGGAAGACTGTACGCGATCGGCGTCCCGGCGATCCTGAACCTGGCGCTGCCGTCTCTTCTGATTTCCGCACTGAATGGAATCCTGGCCGTGTATTCCCAGAGCTACGTTGTCGTGCTCGGCATTTACTACAAGCTGCAGACGTTCATCTATCTGACAGCAAACGGCATTGTACAGGGCATGCGTCCGATCATCGGCTTCAACTACGGTGCAGGCGAGCATAAGCGTGTGCGGAAGATTTATGAGATCACCCTGATTATGTGTGCGGTGATCATGCTTATTGGAACAGGCATCTGCCTTGCCATTCCGGAACAGCTGATCGGACTGTTCAGCAGCAATCCGGAGACCATCCGTCTTGGCGGACAGGCACTGACACGCATCAGCGCGGGCTTTTTGATTTCGGCAGTTTCCATCACATCCTCCGGTGCGCTGGAGGGACTCGGAAAAGGCGGATCTTCCCTGATCATTTCCCTCTGCCGAAATGTCATTGTCATTCTCCCGGCAGCTTACCTGCTGTCCCATCTGGGAGGCGGCGTTTTCGTATGGCACGCCTTCTGGATCACAGAGGTCATTTCCGCAGCGGTTTCTCTTGTGGTATACCGCCGCGCAGTACGAAGATAAAAAATATAAGAAGAAAAGAAAAGCGGCCTCTTGTGGAAGGCGGCTTTTCTTTTTATAATAGATAATACAGACGTAAGAATTAAGTAAAGATTTTTTGTGAATATTCATGGTACCATTACGGTAGTTAAAAACAGAGAGGATGGAAACGACGTGGAAGAAACAAATATTTTAGTTGTGGATGATGAAAAAGAAATCGCGGATCTGCTGGAAATTTATCTGATCAGCGATGGATTTCAGGTATTAAAAGCGTACAGTGCAAAAGAGGGACTCCGCATTCTGGAGGAGAAAAAAATCGACCTGGTGCTGCTCGATGTGATGATGCCGGATATGGACGGTATTGCGATGTGCCGCCGCATCCGGGAGACGAACAACATTCCGATCATCATGGTAAGTGCCAAAACGCAGGATATCGACAAGATCGTCGGTCTGTCAACGGGAGCAGACGATTACGTGGCAAAACCGTTCAATCCGCTGGAGCTGATGGCGCGTGTAAAATCCCAGCTCCGCCGCTACCGCGAACTGAATCCGTCGAAGCCGCACGAGCGCCAGGAAGTGATTTCCTTAAAGCATCTGGAAATCAACAAGGTAACCCATCAGGTTGTCTGCTACGGAGAAAGCATCAAGCTGACACCGATCGAATTTGATATTCTGTATCTGCTGGCCTCCAACCCGGGCCGCGTGTTCGGTACAGACGAAATTTTCGAGCGCGTCTGGCATGAAAAATTCTATGAGGCGAACAACACGGTTATGGTACATATCCGCCGTCTGCGCGGAAAAATGAAAGACGACACAAGAGAAGATAAGATTATTACAACAGTCTGGGGAGTGGGATACAAAATTGAAGCCTGATTTTATAAAAAACTTCAGCCAGAGGATGGTCTTTGATCTGATTGTAAGTGCACTTGTCACGGTACTTGTAGTGATGCTTACCGACGGGATTCTGACCTTTTTCGGCAATGGACTGATGAACATCGGTTACCGGAGCGCCTGGATCGGACCGGGAGGCCTCCGCCCATCGGTGCGGACGATGATTCTGACGGCGGCTGCGCTGCTTTCGTTCTGCCTGACCTTTTATTTCCTGATGCGCGAAACCATCCGATACATTGGGAAGATTCTGGAAAAGGTAAAGGAGATATCAGCAGGGGATTTTGATCATCCGATCGAGGTAAAGGGAAATGACGAGTTTTCTGTGATGGCGGAGAACTTAAATACGATGCAGCAGAATATCAAGGAAATTATGGAACGGGAACGGATCGCGGAGCATACGAAAAACGATCTCGTCTCATCCGTGGCACATGACCTCCGTACGCCGCTGACTTCGATTATCGGCTATCTCGGCTGGGTGCGCACGCGGACGGATCTGGATGAGGAGATGAGAAATCATTATATCGATATTGCCTATCAGAAAGCACTCCGTCTGGAGCAGCTCACGAACGAGCTGTTTGGATTCGTCAAGCTGGAGCACAAAGAGATGCAGCTGCATCTCGGAAAACTTGATCTGGTGCAGCTGATGGAGCAGATGCTCGACGAGATGACGCCGTCTTTTGTGAAAAATGAGCTTCAGGTGGAATTTCTGCATGCGGAACATGCGATTTTTCTCGAGGCGGACGGTGAGCTGCTGGCACGGCTCTTTGGAAATCTGCTGAACAATGCTGTCAAATACGGAAAAGAGGGAAAACAGGTCCGCGTCTCAATGGAAAAAGAGGGCGAATATGTGGTCACGCGTGTCATTAACTACGGACGGATCATTCCAAAACAGGAACTGGATCATATTTTCCAGAAATTTTACCGGACAGAGCAGTCGAGGAGCCGCGATACCGGTGGGACGGGACTTGGACTTGCGATTGTACAGCAGATTGCGGAACTGCATCACGGACAGGTGCGGGTAAAAAGTGATCTGCAGGGAACCGTCTTTGAGGTGGAACTGCCGGTCGGAATGCCAAAGGGGAAGAAAGAGGACGAAAAGCGATGAACAGGAAAAGAAGAAGCAAAATCTGCTGTCTGTCCGGTATTTTGCTGCTGATTCTGCTTCTGGCGGGAGTTCAGAGGGTGTCTGCGATGACAACGCGGACAGAACTTTATCAGAACACGCCGTCGGATGGCGGAAGAAGCGGCGGGAAAGAAAAGCAGCTTCTTGCCAACAGCTACGCAGGGGAATACCAGATTGATTTTTCTTATGGATTCGAAGGAAACTATCAGGATGGGAATCACGTACCGATTCGTGTGACAATCACAAATGAGAGCGCTGTTGAATTTGAAGGATACTTTGTTTTTCAGATAAAAAACGCCGCGGAATCGATTTACCGCGGAAACAGTGGAGAAGGAGGGGTGCAGGCCAATCGCTGCTATGGCATACGGAACGGAAAGTGTGCCTAAGGTTTATAAAATTTTCGGTCCGGGTAACCAATATGTAACGGCTGCCAAGCAGCAGGTTTCTTTGCGGGATGTTGCGATAGATATGCCTG
>ENA-OQCU01000458-OQCU01000458.1-human-gut-metagenome-genome-assembly--contig:-NODE-458-length-18725-cov-4.394505_pt1 | contig 18725 bp, 14 predicted proteins | sample MGYA00242504_ERZ504590 | MGnify/ENA primary metagenome ERZ504590 (study PRJEB26092, sample SAMD00036318) | human gut metagenome | host: Homo sapiens | study: EMG produced TPA metagenomics assembly of... | reverse complement strand
CATACTGTTTTTCCCGATTTTTTTAGGAAAATCCTTAAAAGTGGAGAAAATAGGAGAATCAAGGGGGATAAATGCACTGCAGATTACATAGATTCATACAGATTCTCTTTTATTGTGATTCTTTGCCGGTTTCTGTGTGAATCTGTTTTTTCTCTGAATTTCAATCTATGTAATCTGTAGTGAAACGTGTCAGGATAGTAATACGGTGATGCCCATATAAAGCATCATACCTATAATGTCATTGGTGATGGATATGAACGGACCTGTATGCGTATGGCCGGGATCTATTTTTGAGTTTTTCCCAGTGTCATAGGAACCAGGGTCCCAAAAGATGGAAGCGAACATGACTACTGCAAACAGGCTGAATGAAACCGAATAAGTCACGGTGGCACTTGCCCCGAAACGGATGAAATTATAGATATATACCAGCATAGAAATAATAGTAGCATTGATTACGGCCACTACAGATTCCTTTACTATTTGTTTCCAGGTGTTTTGGGCATCCAGCGAGCTGTTTGCCAGTCCTTGTACGATAAGTGCCGAGGACTGTGTTCCCACATTCCCCCCTGTTCCGCCGATAAGGGGGATGTAGAGGGCCATTTCGGGATGTGCGGCAAAAGTGCTGTCAAAGTTGCCCAGAATCATGGAGTTTCCTATTCCGCCTATCATGCCGATGAGCAGCCAGGGCAGACGGGCTGTAGTCTGGCGGAATACATTATCGTCTGTTTCCACGTCTTGTGACAAACCTGATGCCAGCTGGTAGTCGCGCTCAGCCTGTTCACGTACTTCGTCCATCACATCGTCTACCGTAATCCGTCCTACCAGGCGTCCGATACTGTCCACTACCGGAACGGCGACCAGGTCATATTTTTCAATGGTTTGTACCACTTCGTCTATAGGGGTATCTACATGGACGGATATCGGTTCTTTCCTCATCACGTGCTTCACTTTGGATACGGAAGGGCTGGTGATCATTTTCTTCAACGGGAACACACCGCGCAGCCGCTGGTCATCGTCTACTACATATACATAATAGATTTCGTCCATATCTTCCGCCTGGATGCGCATTTCCTTCAGACATTCGGGCATACTCCAGTTTTCGTTTACGATTACCATTTCGGTACCCATCAATCCACCGGCAGTGTCTTCGTCATATTTCAACAAATCGACAATGTCTCCGGCTTGTTCTATGTCTTCAATGTGTGAGAGGACTTCTTCTTGTTTGTCCTCGTCCATTTCACGGATAATGTCCACGGCATCATCCGAATCCATGTAGTCAACGAACCGTTTGGCGATTGTTTCAGAGGGAAGGATTTCCAGGAATTCCTTACGGGCGTCTTCGTCCATTTCGATAAGGACATCGGCGGCAGTCTCATTGTCCAGTAACAGGTATATGAACCGTGCTTCTTCCGCATCCAGTTCATTGCACAGCTCTGCTATGTCGGCAGGATGCAGTCCGGCAAGCAAGTCCTTCAGTTGCTCTGAGTCTTTTTGCTCGATCAGCTGCTCTACTTTTTCTAATTCCTCTTTATTCATCCTATTCTTCCGTTAATATAATAAATAGGTGTTATTCTTTCTTGTTTGTTCCTTTCCGGGCGATATCATTGCTATAGACAATATCCGTCTTGTTTTTCAGCGCCGCTTCCACCTGGTTGGTCAGTTCGATAAACTCTTGTACAGACAACTGTTCCGGGCGTTTGTTGAAAAATGGGGTCTGTGCTCAATGGGTTCTCTTTGTCTAAAATGGAAGAAATAGAGTTTCTCAAAGTTTTACGCCGTTGGTTGAATGTTGTTTTTACAATGAGCTTGAACAATTTTTCATTGCATCCCAGTTCCGTCGTTTCATTGCGTGTCATACGGATGACCGCACTTTTCACCTTGGGAGGCGGATTGAATACATGTTCGTGTACGGTGAACAGGTATTCTACTTTGTACCAGGCTTGTATCAGGATACTGAGAATGCCGTATGTCTTGCTTCCGGGACCGGCGGCAATGCGTTCGGCCACTTCTTTTTGGATCATTCCGGTACAACAGGGTATCAGGTCTTTGTAATCCAGCATTTTAAAGAATATCTGGCTGGATATATTATAAGGATAGTTGCCGGTCAGGACAAAAGGTTTTCCGTCAAATAATTTTTCGAGGTTCAGTTTCAAGAAGTCGTCTTCAATGATATTATCTTCCAGGGCAGGGAAGTTCTCACGGAGATAGGCTACAGATTCATAGTCCAGTTCCACCACTTTTACCGGACGGTTTTTCTGCATAATAAACTGGGTTAGTACCCCCATCCCCGGTCCTACTTCCAGAATTGGCAAGTCAGGGCACACGTTTACCGTATCGGCTATATCTTTTGCAATACTGAGATCTTTCAAGAAGTGTTGTCCTAGAAATTTTTTTGGCTTTACTAATCCCATTCCGTTATTTTTCTATCGTTAATAAATAGGTTTATTTCGCTAAGATAGTATCTTTGCATCGTGCAAAGGTAAACATTCTAAATTAATATACACAGATTTTGGAACGAACTCGATTAAAAAATGATTATAAATAAAGGTTTGCAGATTGCATTTCCGTTATTTTTGGGGGCTGCGATACTGATATGGATGTATCACGGATTCAATTTTTCCCCGGGTGTGGGAGGTCTTGGATGGAGGAATGAACTATGGGTGGATGTTAGTGTCATTAGTGTTTGGTGTGTTTAGCCATATTTTTCGTGGCTGGCGGTGGAAGCTTACGCTGGCTCCGTTGGGCGAGCATCCCAAAACATCCGATTGTGTGTATGCCATCTTTGTGTCTTATGCCGCCAACTTGGTTGTTCCCCGTGTAGGTGAGATTTCCCGTTGCGGGGTGTTGGCTAAATATGATGGTACATCTTTTTCCAAATCGCTGGGTACGGTGGTTACGGAACGGCTGATTGATACGCTGTGTGTGTCGTTGATTACAGGGGTAACTCTTATAATGCAGGCAAGGGTATTCGATACTTTTTTTAAAGAAACCGGCACGGATACCACGGTTTTGGCACAGGTATTTACTTCGGGGCATTTCTATATCACTATCGTCTGTGTGCTGGCCGTATTGGTGCTGGCTTTTTTTCTGATCAGGAATGTGACGGTCTTTGCTAAGGTGAAAGGCATTCTCCATAATGTATGGGTCGGTGTACTGTCTTTGCGTCATGTAAAGCGGATGCCTCTGTTCATTCTTTATACCGTCGGTATCTGGACTTGCTATTTCCTGCAATTCTATGTTTCTTTCTTTTGTTTCGATTTTTCCGATAATTTGGGAGTGATGGCGGGACTGGTCATGTTTGCTGTAGGTAGCATTGCGGTAGTAGTTCCGACTCCTAATGGGGCGGGTCCGTGGCATTTTGCTGTCATAACGATGATGATGCTCTATGGAGTGGGAAAAGAAGATGCGGGAATTTTTGCCTTATTAGTGCATGGAATACAAACTTTTTTATTAATTTTGTTGGGTATATATGGATTAGCGGCTTTGCCGTTCACAAATAAAACTAAGAAGTTATGAGTACAATTCTCTCTCTCGCTCCGCAGAATGTGTGGAAGCATTTCTATTCATTGACTCAGGTTCCCCGCCCTTCGGGTTACTTGAAGAAAGTGCAAGAGTTCTTGCTGAACTTTGGAAAAAGTGTAGGCGTAGAGTCATTCCAGGACGAAGCCGGTAATATCATTTACCGTAAGCCTGCCACTCCGGGGATGGAAAACCGTAAGAAGGTGATTCTTCAGGCTCACATGGACATGGTTCCTCAGAAGAATAACGATACAGTGCATGATTTTGAAAATGATCCTATCGAGACTTACATTGACGGAGATTGGGTGAAAGCTAAAGGCACGACTTTGGGAGCCGATGATGGCATGGGTGTTGCCGCTATCATGGCTATCATGGAAGACAAGACGCTGAAACATGGTCCGTTGGAAGCACTGATTACTGCCGACGAAGAAACCGGTATGTTCGGTGCGTTCGGTTTGAAGCCGGGAACGGTAGACGGTGATATTCTGTTGAATCTGGATTCGGAAGAAGAAGGAGAATTGTATATCGGTTGTGCAGGCGGTGAAGACCTGACAGCAGTGTTGGAATATAAAGAAGTGGAAACAGATCCGGCTGACATTGCTTTGAAAGTTACCTTGAAAGGGCTGCGCGGTGGTCATTCAGGATTGGAAATAAATGAAGGACGTGCCAATGCCAACAAGCTGATGGCTCGTTTCATGAACCAGGTGATAACTTACGATGAGGCTTGCCTGGTGTCCTGGCAAGGTGGCAATATGCGTAATGCCATTCCTCGTGAATGTGAAGTGGTCATTACGGTTCCGGCTGAAGAAGAAGCGGACGTACTGGAATTTGTGCAGGAGTGCGAAGCATTGTGGAATGAAGAATATCATGTACACGAAACACCGATCAGCTTCAAGGCAGAACGGGTGGAATTGCCTGCGATGATGGTTCCCGATGAAATTAAAGATAATCTGGTGGATGCCATTTATGCTTGTCAGAATGGAGTGATGCGTATGATTCCTACTATCCCCGATACCGTGGAAACCTCTTCCAATCTGGCTATCGTTTCTATAGGTGGTGGCAAGGCGGAGATAAAAATCCTGGCCCGCAGTTCACGCGATTCAATGAAGGATTATCTGAATACTGCATTGGAAAGCTGTTTCTCTATGGCAGGTATGGAAGTAACCCGTTCAGGTGGTTATTCAGGCTGGGAACCCAATGTGGATTCTCCTATTCTGAAAGCCATGAAGGAGTCTTATAAGGCACAATTCGGTACGGAACCTGCTGTGAAAGTGATTCATGCCGGCTTGGAATGCGGTATCATCGGTGCGGTGGTTCCGGGATTGGATATGATTTCTTTCGGTCCTACCTTGCGTTCTCCTCACTCACCGGATGAACGCTGCTTTATTCCTTCTGTAGGCAAGTTCTATGATTTCGTAGTAGCTACGTTGGAAAATACGCCGGTAAAAGAATAGTCTTTAATATCTTATAAAGATTTCGGGCGCGGATGATAGGGATTTCGTCCGCGCCTTTCTATTAATACTCCACTTTGTCACTTTTCTCTGTCCATTGTTGGAATGCCTTTATCGCCTCTTCCGCCAAAAGAACTTCGGAAGGCAGCTTGCGTGCCGAAGGTTTCAGGCTTAACTCATCATAGATAAAAGAGTCGTCAAACCCTATATTCTTGGCATCCGTCTTGTTGTTTGCATAATACATTTTATCCAGCCGTGCCCAGTAAATGGCTCCCAGACACATGGGACACGGTTCACACGAAGTATAAATTTCACATCCGCTCAAGTTGAATGTTCCCAGTTTGCTTGCCGCCGCACGGATGGCGCTGACTTCCGCATGGGCGGTAGGGTCGCATTGTGAGGTGACACGATTGGCTCCGGTCGCAATGATTTCACCATCTTTGGCAATTACGGCTCCAAAGGGTCCGCCGCCGTTTGCCACATTCTCTATAGAAAGCTCAATGGCTTTCCGCATTAATTCTTCTTTCTTCATAGTGGTTCTATTTCTTTAGTACAGAGCAAATATACGATATTTCCGGCTATATATGCGGGAGAGGGCTTATTTTATTCGGAAACTGCCGCTTCATGTGTACACTTGTCGGTTTCTGCTACCATTGAGGTGATTATCAGTGCCTCCGGGGACATTGCCCTGTTTTTTGTTTCAGAAGCTTCAGCCTCTCCGCAAAAGCCCGTCAATAGGGCAAAGTGGCTGAAGGATTGCCTTTGGAAATTCCTTCAGCCCGATTATGGAAGCTTCAGTTTTTGGTTGTTCGGGATGTGTTTGTGGAAGTTCATTTTCTCTGGTGCTTTTATGCCTGTTGGAAATGATGTTACTATTAGGAAGAGTTTGCTGTGACTGCCGTAATAGCTTTATTGCTTCACCTTAGTGAAGCAGCCGTTTTATACAGGTGACAATGGATCTTCACCAAAGTGGAATGGCGTGTTCACCTAAGTGATGGACAGAAAATACAAACTTATCCTGATGAAAAAGAATATGTTTCCGGTTGTGTCAGTTTGCTCATTTAGGGGTGCGATACGGTGACAAGTGCCTGGATATAGGACTTTTGAAGCATTGGGGAACCAATCTGTGCGGAGTATGCATACCCCAAGAGGGTGCGGCTGAAGGATTTTTCTTCGGGCTGAAGCATTTTCAGGTGTAATCCTTCAGCCGGAATGCCCACTGGCAAAGGGTTTGCGGAGAGGCTGAAGCTTTTGAAGGAATTTTCCTGTCCTTTTTCTTTGTATCACGAATTTGCTGAATACTCCTGGTTTTCCGTAATGCGCTGGTTTGGGCTAATACTTTGCACCCTTTCGGGTATATTATGCAAAAGAAGCTAATAAATTATACCCATTAGGGTGTAATTATCGCTGGTTTTGCTATATTGGTACCCTAAAGGGTGTAATTATGAATAATTCATTGTCATTGTTTGTTAAGGAAATGCGCAAGCGGTTCGGACTTACGCAAGTAGATTTGGCAGCTAAGGCGGGAGTGGGGCTTCGCTTTGTGCGCGAGTTGGAACAAGGAAAGCAAACTTTGCGAATAGACAAGGTAAACCAGGTGCTTGCCCTCTTCGGGTATGAAGTGGGAGCAGTGCCTGCAGGAAAGGAGCATAGCGTATGAGAAGGGGAAAAATATACCTGAATGATATATATCTACGCGGGGACGCTGACGGAAGACGAAAATGGTTTTACCTTTATCTATGATGCCGGATTCTTGCGTTATCCGGCTGGCACCTGAAGAACTTTTCATTGTATGACACGGGGATGGGCTATAGTCTGACGCCTGCATACCATTTGCTGTCCACGGTTATTGTCATGCCCGAGGATACGGAGGAGCTCGCCGGGGGGCAGTGGCAAGGTAATAGAGAACATCGCTTGGAAATTCCGACGTTCCATCATTAAATGGATGGAACTGATAGATGTTTCCTTCCTGCCCGAAGACATGAGAAACCCTATAAAAGACTGGTGCTGCAACGTTTGCTTTGGCTGCGCTGAAAGATCTTTCCTTTTCTGTTTTAGTTATTTTAATTAAAACGTATGCAGTCTTTAAACATCTATTTCGTTTCTTTGTTAAAGAAGACTTAGTACGAACTAAAAGATTGTAGATATGAAAATTCGTTATTTATCTTTGATAGTGTTACTGGTAATGAGCGTATTTGCTCCTATGCAGGCACAAACCTATGACAATTTGTGGAAAGAACTGGAAGTATTGGAACGAAAGGATCTGCCCAAGTCGGTTATTTCCGAAGCAATGAAAATCTACGATAAAGCAAAAGCGGAACAGAATGTACCGCAAATGATGAAAGCCTATCTCACTGCCATGCAGTACCGTTCCCTTTTAACTCCCGATAGCTTGAAGGTAGATATGAATGGTTTGGAACAATGGGCTTCCCAAACCGGCAGTATGGAAGACAAAGCTATATTGTATTCTATTCTGGGTGAAATGACCATGCCTGCCGACGTAAAAAAAGGATTGGGTTATTTGCAGGCCTCTCTCAAGGATAAAGACTGGTTATTACTTATCCCGGTCGAGAAATTGAGACCTATGGTGAGAGTGGGAGAGGCTAGTAAACGGTATTTTCGTGATAATCTGTACAACCTGCTGGCACGTCGTGCCATACAAATCATGCAGCAGTACAGGTGGCAGGCGGCTGCTAAAGCAAATCAGACAAACAGTCTGTCTGTGGATATGACGGATATGGATCAGTTTGTTACTTATCAGTTTGTTCCCGTCTCTGATTGTGACCTGACGGCAGCTGTCATGCAGACTTATCAGTCCTTGCTGAAAGCATATGATACGGAAACGGAGCGTGAGGGCTGGTTGCTGACCGGGATAGATGCATTGAATTACCTGTACCGCAATTTTTCCGGAAACTTCTCGAATGACGTATGCCAACAGGAACTTCGGAAGTGGATTCATACTTATCCGGCTGTGAAAACAGTCCCTGAAGCTTATCTGGCTTTGGCACAATTTCTACAGTATCAAAATAATCAGGTAGAGCGCTTGCGGATAGTTCGTGAAGGAATAGCCGGATACCCCCGTTACGAAGGTATCAACCAACTGAAGAATATAGAAAAGGAAATTCTGAATGCAAGCCTTTCACTGGAAATAGCTACGGCTTATCCTGGTGAACAGCAGTCGGTGAAAGTAAATTATAAAAACCTTACCGGCATCACTTTGCAGTTATATAAGGTGAATTTACCCGTTACCTCTGCCGTATTGCAGAACAGAACCACCCATTTTGAAAGTAAATATGCCCGTTTGCAACGCGAGGAGCATTTTTCTTTGAAACCTACTACAGATTATTTGAATATCGATACCACCCTGACCATACAGGCTCCTCAAGCGGGAATTTATTTCTTAAAGGCAGTGCCCGATGGGAAGAAGGGCGTTTCGGACGGAACATTAATGAATGTCACCGCTTTAAAGACCATTTATCGTCCTCTGCCGGATGGTACGTTGGAACTGGTGGTGGTAGATGCAGTGAGCGGACAGCCTGTTTCTGAGGCGGAAGTAACCATTTATACGGAGAAGGGAGGAGGTTATTCTCCCCAACAGACCTACCAGGCGGATAAACAGGGTACTTTGAAACTGGATTTCCTGAATAGTAACAAATACTGGTATAATGCACATACGGCGGCTGATAATGCGATGCCCATCTTGAATCTTTGGAAAAATCGATTATTACTATAAAGAGAGCAAGAGGAAAGAAGTTTTGCAATTATTTACCGACCGCTCCATTTACCGTCCCGGTCAAACCGTATATGTATCCGGCTTGGCTTATGAAATGGAAAAGGATTCTACGCGTGTGCTTGCGGATAAAAAATATACGGTATCCCTATATGATGCGAATAATAATGAAACAGGAAAAGTGGAAGTACGGACGAATGGTTTTGGCTCGTTCAGCGGACAGTTTGTTTTGCCCTCTCCTTGCCTGACCGGTTATTTTAGCTTGCGTGCGGCCGATACTTCTGTCAGTTTTAAGGTAGAAGAATATAAACGTCCCACCTTTGATGTCACGTTTGAGCCCGTGAAAGTGGAGTATCAAGTGGGTGACTCTATAGAAGTGGTGGGTATGGCAAAGACTTTTGCCGGTGCGCCTGTGCAGAATGCCAGGGTACACTATAATATATCTCGTTCCTATGCCTGGGTCTGGCGGTTTATGGGCAGAGGTTCAGCCCGTTGGGAGGGAGAGGCAATGACCGATGCGGATGGTAAGTTCAGCGTTCCGGTGCATTTTGAAATAGACTCGGACAGGAGAGAATCTCCGTTGTGGTATTATACGTACAACATACAGGCGGATGTGACGGATGGTGCAGGTGAGACACAGCAAGCTAATTTGTCATTGCCTTTAGGAAGTACTTCAATGGTGCTGAATATGGATAATCTGCCCGATAATTTGGTGAAAGAAAAGAAGCTGGAAATAAAACTGACAGCCATGAATCTTTCGGGTGAGCCGGTAGATACTCCGGTTACTTATCAGGTAGTCGAGATGGAGGAGCAGAAAGACGGTCAGGAAAAAGAAGGCAGAAAGGTATTGACCGGTACGGTGGAAGCCAACAAGAGTTTTGTTCCTGAGGCTATTTATGCCCTGCCTTCCGGCAATTATCGTTTGAAGCTCTCGGCTAAGGATACGCAGGGCAGAGAGTGTACGGCATCTAAGAATTTCCTTCTGTTTTCATTGAACGACAAGCGTCCGCCTTTCGTGATAACGGATTGGTTCTATCAGGATGGTCTGGAATTTGATGCAGCATCTCCGGCTACTGTATATATAGGTAGCAGCGAAAAGAATGTCTATCTGCTTTATGATGTATTTGCAGGAAATAAGCGCTTGGAAAGCAAACGTATAGAGCTTTCGGACTCGGTGGTCAGTTTCCGCTTCCCTTATAAGAAGGAATATGGTGACGGCATTCTGGTAAGTATGGCATTTGTGAAAGATGGCAGACTTTACAGTCATAATGCACGGATTATGAAACCGGCCCCTGAAAAGAAGTTGCAGCTGAAATGGACTACGTTCCGTGACAAACTCCGTCCTGGACAGCAAGAGGAATGGAAACTGACGGTACTTTATCCGGATGGAAGCCCGGCTGAGGCTGAAATGCTGGCTACTATGTATGATGCTTCTCTGGATAAAATCTATAGTGCACATAAGTTGGACTTTGGAGTGGACTTTCATTATGTGGTTCCTTTGACTTATTGGAATACATCCTATATGCGGAATGCTTATTTGTATGTTGATTTCCCGTTGAAGAGGCTCCGTGCGGTTCCTTTGGAATATAGTGAATTGATCATTCCATCTACAGGAAGAATGGAGGCTATGGTGGTAGGTTACGGAGGCAGTCCTCGTGCCACTCTTGCAGGAGCTTTGAAGATTAGAGGCAGGAGTGCCGCAAATGCTGTGATGAACCAGGAGGCTGTTACTGATATGGTGCTCCAGGAAGAAATGGTAGAAACATCTGCACAGGAAAAGGTAGAAATGGGCAGTTCTGAAGAACTGGCAGAAACGGGTGATATACAGATACGTGAAAACTTTGCGGAAACGGCATTCTTTTATCCACAGCTCCGCACCAATGAAAAAGGTGAAGTCAGTATTTCCTTTGTACTGCCCGAAAGCCTTACCCGATGGAAGTTTATGGGCTTGGCACATACCCGGAATGTGGATTATGGAAAGATAGAAGCTACCGCTACTGCCAGCAAGGAGTTTATGCTTCAGCCTAATATGCCCCGCTTTGTCCGCGTGGGAGATAAAGCGAATATTGCCGCTTCACTGATGAACCTGTCGGACAAGGGAGTGAAAGGGACTGTCCGCATGGAATTGTTTAATCCGGAAACAGAAAAGGTATTCTATTCACAAAAACAGAAGTTTGATGTGAAGGGAGGAGAAACCGGGCATGTGAACTTTACTTTTGAAGTGGGTGACAAATATGCGGTAATGGCATGCCGGATGGTAGCGGATGGAGATACCTTCAGTGATGGAGAACAGCGTTACATCCCCGTTCTGACAGACAAACAGTGGGTGACGGAAACCGTTCCTCTGAACGTGAATGGGGAAGGTGCGCATATTTTCTCTTTGGAAAACCTGTTTAACAAGCATAGCAAAACGGCTTCCGAACAACGGTTGACCGTAGAATTTACTGCCCATCCGGCTTGGTATGCCGTGCAGGCTTTGCCTGTAGTGGCTAATCCTCAGAATGAAGATGCTCTTTCTTGGGCTACCGCTTATTATGCCCATTCATTGGCTGCATGTATAGTCAAAGAAAATCCCCGTATCAAGCAAATCTTTGATAGCTGGAAGGCTCAAAGTGGCACGAAGGAGACTTTTATGAGCAATCTGCAAAAGAATCAGGAACTGAAAAATATACTGTTGGCTGAAACTCCTTGGCTGACAGAAGCTACCAATGAAGCCGAACAAAAACAGCGTATCGCCACTTTGTTTGACCTGAATACAATGAATAGCCAACTGGCTGTTTCTGTAGAGAAACTGGGAGAATTGCAAAATGCCGATGGCGCATGGAGTTGGTATAAAGGTATGCAAGGCAGCCGCTATGTAACCACTCAGGTAATGGAAATGCTGGTCCGGCTGAATGCATTGACTCATCAGGATGCTGACAGCCGGATGCAGCCTATGATTCAAAAAGGGTTCGAGTATTTAGGCAAGCAGGCAGCCGAAGAGTATAAGTCAATGAAAGAAGCTGAAAAGAAAGGAGCCGTCGGCCTCCGTCCGTCAGAGCAGGTTCTCAGGTATTTGTATATCTGCGTTTTGGATGGCAAGGCTCCGGTTGATAAAAAGGTGAACCAGTATTTCATAGACAAGTTATCCGGTGAGGGAAAAGAACTGACGATTTATGGAAAGGCGTTGGGAGCTATCATCTTGCAGCAAGCCGGTAAGGTGGCAGAAGCCAAGCTGTTTATGCAGTCATTGATGGAGTATTCTGTTGTGACGGATGAAATGGGACGTTACTTTGATACTCCTAAAGCCCGATATTCATGGTTCAGTTATAAAATTCCGACTGAAGTGGCTGCTATGGAAGCTATACAGCGTATAACAAAAGATACGAAAGCGATCGATGAAATGAAACGCTGGCTGTTGAAGCAGAAACAGACACAGACTTGGGAAACGCTGATTGCAACGGCTGATGCAGTGTATGCATTGATGGCTACAGGGGCTTCGGATTTATTGGCAAATACAGGAGGAGTAGAGATTACTTTAGGTAAAGAAATGATCCGGACTCCGGTAGATGATGCCATCGGTTATATCAAGAAGACGGTGATCGGTGATGTGATGAATATAAAGAAAGTAAGGGTGGATAAAGAAGGAACCGGAATGGGTTGGGGAGCCGTTTATGCCCAATATCTGGAAAGTATGGATCAAATAGGTGAGCAGGGAAACGGATTGTCTGTCAGCCGTCAATTATATAAAGGAGATGAGGCTTTGAATGAATCTGCTCCGTTAAAGGTTGGCGATAAGATTACCGTTCGCCTGACTGTAAAGGCTGACCGTGATATGGATTTTGTTCAGATTAAGGATGACCGTGCAGCTTGTATGGAACCGTTACAGGCAGTTTCGGGCTTCCGTTGGAGCAACGGGCTGGGATATTATCAGGCTACCAAAGATGCTTCGACTCAGTTCTTTATCGATCAGATGAGAAAAGGAACTTATGTCATAGAGTATCAGGTGTATGTGAACCGGACAGGAGAATATCAGACCGGAATTGCAACTGTTCAGTCTGCTTATGCTCCGGAATTCGGAGGGCATACGGAGGATATCGGGTGATGGTGGAATAAAGACACGGGATGTCTGGAATTAAATTGTGATGATTTCATAAAAAGTAAGTTAGCTTGCTAACTTACATTTTTTCTTATGCTTCTGCCGTCCACCCATTCTAGTCTTATTTCAAAACCATCTTCAGCCGTGCCATAAAAATAGCGGCCTGAAACGGATGGATATTCAATTATAAATGTATAACCATCTGAATAATATAGATACAACCAACCGTTTTGAATTTCCCAGTCAAACTTATATACCCTATAAAGTTCATCATTATAGTAACAGCGTTCTTCCGTACCTACACCATGATCTGTGAAAGCACCTGAGGTGAATGTGATGTAACTGTAAAGAGGTTCTCCATATCGGTCTTCAAATCCCATATCGCCCCACCAAGTCTTACCGTATAATCCTGAAATGTCAAATCCTCTTTCCTCATCGCTTTCACATGAAGAAAAAACTTATCATTGTAATCAATGCAATGGCAACGAACCAGTAATGTTTTACTATTTTCATAATTTATCTGATTTTTAATGCGGGACAAAGATAAAGGTTATTCATAAGATAAAATAAATTATAGGCTGAAAAATGGGTAAAGGATGTTTTTTGTCTATCTTTGCTATCTAAAAAGCATAAAATAATTGTATGAAACATATTATACTGATAGTAAGTTTGTTAATGGGAGTGACTTTGGGAGTACAGGCACAACCCAAAGCATTATTTGATAAGACAACGCATGAATTTGGAACTATTTTATGGAAAAATCCGGTGACGGCAACCTTTAAAATCACTAATAAAGGAGATAAACCTTTAGTGATATCTAATGTGACAACGTCTTGTGGCTGCACGGTTGCTGATTGGACCAAAGAACCGATTGCACCGGGAAAGACCGGGATTGTCAGTTCTACTTTTGACGCCAAAGCCATCGGACGTTTTCAGAAGAGTGTAGGCATTTATTGCAATGCCTCGAATAAACCTATCTATCTGGCTATCCGGGGAGAGGTAACAGCCGATCCTAAGAATTACACTTTCACACATCCTTTTCAAATTGGCGCTATTCGTCTGGATAAGGAAGAAATAGAGTTTGAGGATGCCAATAAAGGTGATAAACCGACTATGGAATTGTTGGTTGCCAATACGTCAGATAAACTATATACCCCTGTGCTGATGCATTTGCCTCCTTACCTCAGTGCTGTTGCAACTCCGGAAAAATTAGGAAGGGGACGTACGGGTAAAATCAAGATCACTCTTGATACGGATAAGCTGCCTAAATTGGGCTTGACAACAGCTTCTGTTTATCTATCCCGTTTTCCGGGAGATAAGGTAGGAGAGGAAAATGAAATTCCGGTTTCTGCCATATTATTGCCGGATTTCTCGCATATCAGCCAGCAGGAACGCTTGAATCCGCCTGCCATTCATCTTTCTGCTAAAGAGTTGCAGATGGGAGAACTGAAAAGCGATGAAAAGAAAGCACATACGATTATTGTTAAGAATGTAGGAAAATCTAATCTGGAAATTCTTGATTTGCAGGTGTTTAATTCTGCTTTGGGGGTCCAGTTGAAGAAACGTGTCTTGAAACCGGGTGCGTCTACCAAGTTGAAGATTACTGCTTTCGGTCAAAATTTGAAGAAAGTAAAGGGTACTCCGCGTGTCTTGATGATAACCAATGATCCTAACAATCCGAAGATAATTATAAAAGTAAAAGTAACCTCAAAAAATAGCTATGGAACATCCTGAAAATAGTGAAGAATATAAGGGATTGACAGTGAACAAAGGTATTGAGCAACCATCTATTGTGAATCCTTATTTGAAACTACGTAAAAACCTCGTCGTCGTGAGTTTTCCGTAGGTGAATATGTAGAAGGCATCGTAAAAGGTGATGTGACCGTATTGAGTCAGGCGGTTACTTTGGTGGAGAGTGTAAAACCGGAACATCAGGCTATTGCCCAGGAAGTGATAGAGAAGTGTCTGCCTTATTCCGGAAATTCTATGCGAATCGGTATCAGTGGTGTGCCCGGTGCCGGCAAGAGTACATCTATTGATGTATTTGGATTGCATGTGCTTGAGAAGGGAGGAAAATTAGCTGTTTTAGCTATTGATCCCAGTAGTGAGCGTTCTAAAGGCAGTATTTTGGGAGATAAGACCCGCATGGAGAAACTATCCGTCCATCCGAAGTCTTTTATACGGCCTAGTCCGTCGGCAGGTTCGTTGGGAGGGGTAGCTCGTAAGACTCGTGAAACGATCATACTTTGTGAGGCTGCGGGCTTTGATAAGATTTTTGTTGAAACGGTTGGAGTAGGGCAGAGCGAAACGGCAGTGCATTCTATGGTGGATTTCTTTTTGCTGATCCAACTGGCCGGTACTGGTGATGAATTGCAGGGGATTAAGAGAGGTATCATGGAAATGGCGGATGGAATTGTTATCAATAAAGCCGACGGCAGCAATATTGAGAAAGCAAAACTGGCTGCCAGTCATTTCCGCAATGCTTTACATTTGTTTCCTGCTCCTGATTCGGGCTGGAGTCCTAAAGTAATGACGTATTCCGGCTTTTATGGTATTGGAATTAAAGAAATCTGGGATATGATCTATGAATACTTCGCTTTTGTGAAAGCGAATGGTTATTTTGAATATCGCAGAAATGAACAGGCCAAGTATTGGATGTATGAGTCTATCAACGAGCATTTGCGTGATAGTTTCTATAATAATGAAAAGATAATTTCTATGTTGGCTGCAAAAGAGGAAGAGGTGCTGAATGGCAAACTGACTTCGTTTGTTGCTGCCAAAAAGTTATTGGATGCTTATTTCTCAACCTTGAAATAAGGTTTTGCTACCAACAGGCAAAACAAAAAACGCAGATTATGATTATTCATTAAATCTGCGTTTTTTTATTGTCTGTGGTGGATGAAATTAGATAGAAAGTTCGTGAAGTACATTCACCAATTCTCTGTCTATAGGCTTGTCGTTCTTTATAGCTTTAGCGAAAGGTACATAAACAATCTTATCATCATCAATACCAATCATTACATTACGTTGTCCTTCCAATAGTGCTTGGATGCTGGCCACTCCCATACGGCTGGCAATGATTCGGTCATGCGCTGTGGGGCGTCCGCCACGTTGTAAATGTCCTAATATCGTTACACGCACATCGTATTGCGGATATTCGTTCTTCACACGTTCGGCATAGTGCATTGCACCCCCGGTCAGTTCGCTTTCGGCTACTAATACGATGCTACTGCTCTTGGATTTGCGGAAACCATGTTCGATGAATTCTTCCAATTGGTCAACTTCTGTGCTGAATTCCGGAATAATAGCTGCTTCTGCACCTGCGGCAATAGCGCCGTTCAATGCCAGGAAACCTGCATCACGTCCCATCACTTCAACAAAAAATAAGCGTTCGTGAGAAGTTGCCGTATCACGGATTTTATCTACTGCATCCAAAATTGTGTTCAAAGCTGTATCATAGCCGATGGTGGTGTCGGTTCCATACAGGTCGTTGTCAATCGTTCCGGGCAGACCGATACAAGGCACATCAAATTCCTGAGCAAAGATACGTGCACCGGTCAACGAACCGTCACCGCCGATAATGACCAAAGCATCAATCTCGTGCTTTTTCATATTTTCGTAAGCTTGTGCCCGTCCTTCGGGTGTCGTGAATTCTTTGCAACGGGCGGTTTTCAGAATGGTACCTCCCATTTGTATGATGTTGCTAACATTTTGGCTTTTGAATTCCTGAATTTCATCTGTTACCAATCCTTTGTAACCTCTATAAATGCCATATACTTTCAAGCCGTTATAGATGGCAGAACGTGTGACTGCACGAATGGCAGCATTCATTCCCGGAGCATCTCCTCCAGAGGTTAAAATACCAATACTTTTAATCGTTCCCATAAATACCCATTTTAATATTTTTATGTCGCAAAGTTAACAAATTATCAGTTGGACAACGATAATTTTCTATTTTTTATTGGTCTATTTTTCGTTTAAGATTGCTTTTTTACATTCTTCCATCAACCATTTGGGGGTGGAAGTCGCTCCACAAATGCCGATGGAACGGACGTCCTCGAGCAAGTTCCGGTCTATTTCTTCCGGCTGGTCAATGAGGTATGAATTCGGATTGATCTTTTTGCATTCTTGATATAAGATCTTTCCGTTTGAGCTTTTTCGTCCGCAGACAAAAAAGATCAGATCATGCGCTGCTGCAAATTTGCGGATGTTAGGCATCCGGTTGGCCACTTGCCGGCAGATTGTGTCGTAATATTCAAAAGTGGCATCGGGTGAGATATGCTCCTTGATATATTCTATGATTTGCCAGAATTCTTCCAAAGACTTGGTTGTCTGGGAGTACAAGCGTATGTCTTTGGTGAAGTCCAGATGAGCAGCTTCAGCAGGTGTTTCTATGACAATTGCTTTTCCATGAGTTTGACCTACCAGCCCCAGTACTTCGGCATGACCGTTCTTGCCATAAATCACGATTTGTGTGTCTTGACTTGCCGGAACATTGTCATACTCCTGTTTGATGCGCTTTTGGAGGCGTAATACTACCGGACAGGTGGCGTCAATGATCTCGATGTTGTTGGTACGGGCTATAGCGTATGTTTCAGGAGGTTCTCCATGTGCGCGCAACAGTACTTTGGCATCGTGTAATTGGGCAAACTCTTCGTGGTTTATTGTGATAAGCCCCATTTTTTTTAGGCGTTCACATTCCTGTCCGTTGTGTACAATGTCTCCCAGACAATAAAGAGTGTTTCCTTTTGCCAGTTCTTCTTCTGCTTTACGGATAGCTGTGGTGACTCCGAAGCAGAACCCAGATCCTTCGTCTATCTCTATGTTAACCATTTATCGCTGCTTGAAATTTTTCGGTCAGCCACTTTTTCTGTTCGGCAATGCTCATGTGGCTGTTGTCCAACAAGATAGCGTCATCCGCTTGCCGTAACGGGCTGACTTCACGGGTTTGGTCTATACGGTCACGCTCTTCCACATTTTCCAGAATTTTTTCATAAGAGGCCTCTTGCCCTTTACTTCTTAATTCATCATAACGGCGCTGTGCACGTATGGCAGCCGAGGCGGTTACAAATATTTTCAGTTCGGCATCGGGGAAAACAACGGTTCCAATGTCCCTTCCGTCCATGACAATTCCTTTGGCCTTTCCCATTTCCTGTTGTTGTTTCACCAAAGCCTCACGTACAAAACCCAAGGCGGCGATAGGGCTTACATGAGAGGAAACTTCCATGCTGCGGATGGCATCCTCTACATTTGTATCGTTCAGGAAAGTCATGGGGCGTTGTGTCTCCGGATTTAACCGGAATGAAATATGTATATCGGGCATCGCTGTTTTTAACGCTTCGGTGTCGATGCCTCTTTCCGTAAAGAACCCTTTCTGCAGGCTATATAATGTAACAGCACGATACATGGCACCGCTATCAATATAAATGTATCCTATTTCACGTGCCAAGTCTTTGGCCATCGTGCTTTTTCCACATGATGAATAACCGTCAATGGCAATAGTTATTTTTTTCATATATAATTAATGTATAGGTGACTACTAAAAACGCTTCAAAGATAGATAAAAGTTGGGTGTATGTCTATGAAATCGGATGAAAATAAAATGAATTAGCATATTTTTCATGTGAAAATACTTTTTATTTAAAAGATTTGTGTTACATTTGCCCTCAGTGAGAAACACTTAATTTTAAAACACAATTTATGGAAGTTAAAAAATCGCCTAAAGCAGATCTCGAAGGTAAAAAGAGTACCTGGCTGCTTATCGGTTATGTGTTTATCCTTGCTCTCATGTTTGTAGCTTTCGAATGGACTGATCGCGACAAGCAAGTGACTACGGAAACAGGTATAACCGATGTCGTATTTGAAGAAGAAATTATCCCTATTACGGAACAGGAACAAAAACAAGCTCCTCCTCCTCCCGAAGCTCCTAAGGTAGAAGAAGTGCTTC